>Ga0247773_1000100_pt1 | contig 39740 bp, 33 predicted proteins | sample UWRJL092311B6_FD_179934 | JGI IMG/M metagenome (GOLD analysis project Ga0247773, IMG submission 179934) | Plant litter microbial communities from Arlington Agricultural Research Station in Wisconsin, United States - UWRJ-L092-311B-6 | ecosystem: Environmental > Terrestrial > Plant litter >... | reverse complement strand
GCACGGGTACGGTGTGCTGCTGCGCATCGAGCAGATCTCGGGAGGTGCGCTGCAGATTCAGCAGGGCGCGCTCTACCCGGCGCTGTACCGGCTGGAGCACCAGGGGCTGATCGAGAGTGAGTGGGGAGTCTCCGAGAACAACCGCCGCGCCAGGTTCTACCGCCTCACCACCGCCGGCCGCGCGCGTCTCGGCGAGGAGGTCGCGAGCTGGAACCGGCTTGCGGTCGCCATCGGGCTGGCGTTGCGCACCACACCCCAGGAGACGTGAGCATGAGGACTCTGTTCGCCCGCCTGCGCTCCTACGCGCGCCAGCTGCGGCACGCGGAGGCCATGAGTGCCGAGATGGACGAGGAGATGCGCTTCCACCTGGACATGCATGCCGAGCGGCTCCAGCGCGAGCGGGGTCTGGACCCCGCCGAGGCGCGCCGGCAGGCGGCGATCGCGTTCGGCGGGTTGGAGAAGTACAGGGGGGCGGGCCACGACGCGCGGGGGCTGGGGTGGCTCGCCGGGCTGCGGCTCGACCTCAGGCTGGGCGGCCGCATGCTGGTCAAGCACCCCGCGCTCACCGCGATCGCGGCGATCGCCGTGGCGTTCGCGATCGCCGTGGGCACCGTGGGGTTCGAGATCACGCGGCAGGCGCTCTGGCCGACGATTCCGCTTCCGGACGGCAACGCGATCGTCGCGTTGCGGAACTGGAACGTCGCCGACAACGCGGCGGTCCCCGCATCGCGCCGCGATTACGAGCTGTGGCGCGACGGGGTCGGCACGCTCACCGATCTCGGCGCCGCCCAGGTGGAGGAACGCAGCGTCGCCGTGGGCGCCGGCCCCGGCCAGCCGGAGACCGTCGCCAGCGTGACCGCGTCGACCTTCGCGCTGACGCGCGTTCCGGCGTTGATGGGACGCACCCTGCTGGAAGGCGACGAGCGGGGCGGCGCGGAAGAGGTCGTGGTGGTCGGATACGACTTCTGGAAGAACAAGCTGGACGGGGCGCCGGACGCCGTCGGCCGTGTCATTCGCATCAGCGGCACGCCCTTCACGCTCGTCGGCGTGATGCCGCGCGGCTACGGATTTCCACAGCGGAACGGAGTCTGGCGGCCGTTGCACCTCGAGCGGCTTCCCGAGGCGTCGCCGAGCCTGGGGTACGTCTTCGGGCGGCTGGCGCCGGGCCGTTCGCGCCAGGAGGCGACCGCCCAGGCGGCGGCCATCGGCGCCCGGGCCGCGACCGTGTTTCCGGAGACGCACGAGAACGTGCGCCTGCAGCTCCTCTCGCTCCCCGACGTGGCCAGTGCCCTGCCAGAAGCGGCGGGGTTGGTGCTGGCGTCGATCAACGTGTTCCTCGTGCTGTTGGCCGCGCTCCTGTGCGGCAACGTCGCCATGCTGTTGTTCGCCCGCACCGTCAGCCGAGAGCGGGAGCTCCTGGTTCGCGCCGCGCTCGGCGCCAGCCGTGGGCGCCTCATCATGCAATTCTTTGCCGAAGCGCTCCTGCTTTGCGCCGTCGGCGCGGTGGTTGGTCTCGTGGTCGCGCGCTTCGTGCTCGCGCGGACCTGGACGATGATCGAAGGGCAAGCGGGCCCGTTGCCGTTCTGGATCGACCGTTCGATTTCGCCGACGACGGTTCTTTATGCCGTCGGGCTGACGCTGTTCGCCGCGACGATCGCCGGCGTCGTACCCGCGCTCAAGGTGACGTCGGCCGGTACGGATGGCAGGCTCCGAGCCGCGTCGAGTGGCGGCGGCGGGTTGCGGTTCGGCGGTGTGTGGACCGTGGTCATCGTCGCGCAGATCGCGCTCACGACGATGCTTCCGGTGCCGCTCCTCGGCGTGGGAGGCGACTTCGCGCGAAAGACGCCGGCGGGATTCGCGGCCGAAGCATTCCTCACGGCCACGCTCGAGATGGATCGGTTCGACGGCGCCGCGGCGAGTGGTGACACGGTGCCGGCCGTGCGTGCGGCGCGCCTCGAGGAACGCTACCGCGTGCTCGCCGACCGGCTCCGACAGCAGCCGGGCGTGCTGGACGTCACGTACGCCGATCAAATGCCGCTGATGCGTCACGCGGTGTACGGGATCGTGATGGACACGGGCCCAGCCGCTCGGCAGAGTGAACGCTGCGTGGGTGGTTACTGCGTCGGGTACGTGTCCGTCGATCCGCGGTTCTTCGACGTGATCGGTGCGCCGGTGATCCGCGGCCGGGCGTTGGCGACGGCCGACGCGGAACACCAGACGCGTGCCGTGCTCGTGAACGAGTTCTTCGTCGATCAGGTCATGGGCGGCCGCAACCCGATCGGCCGCCGGCTTCGCTTCTCATCGGGCCGCGAGCCCACCGCCGAGCAGTGGCATGAGATCGTCGGTGTGGTGCCCGATCTTGGCGTGAGCGACAATGGCGGCGATTTCGGCCGGGCCCGCGTCTTTCAGGCTGCGCTGCCGAGGGAAGCCGGTCCGCTTCTCGTCGCCATCCACGTTCGCGGCGATCCGCAGGCTTTTGCGGTGCGCCTCCGCAAGCTCGCGGACACGATCGACCCCGCGCTGCGCGTGATCGATCCGAAGCCGCTGCCCCGCCTGGCGGAGTCGGTCAGCGGGTTCTGGATCGCGCTCCTGATCGGCTTCACGGGTGTGACGCTGATGCTGTCGCTCGCCGGCGTCTATGCGGTGACGGCATTCTCCGTCGCCAGGCGGACGCGGGAGATCGGCGTGCGCGTAGCGCTCGGCGCGCGGCCGCTGCAGGTCCTGGCCGCCGTCTTCAAGCGCCCGCTCGTTCAGATCGCACTGGGCATTGGTGTTGGTGCAGTGCTGGGGCTCGGTCTCGCGAACAACGACCTGTCGGATGTGCATCTCGATGATTTCGGCATGACGGCGGTCTTCGCGCTGTCGACGACCCTGTGCTGTGCACTCGCATGCATCGTCCCGACGCGACGGGCGCTCCGGATCCAACCGTCGGAGGCACTGAAGGACGAAGGTTGAGATCACGGGCGGTGTCTCACCGCTCATCGCCGCGAAGCTCGCGCTCCCGACGTTTCGTCGTCAGCGCGACATGATCTTTTGCAAGGTCGATGTGCGGAGCCACACGGACGTTGGGATACTGACGATCCGGCAGTGAAACCGGAGGGATCCGCCGGGTGCGCGACGCAAAACCTCAAACGCCACCCCAACCATGTGTGTCCCGGCGTCGCGGATGCTGATCGCGGAAGTCGGATGCGACCGTGAGCGTCCGTCCTTCGAGATCAACTGCTGATGGGATCATGTGCGTGGGCGTTGAGAAGCAGGAGATATTCGGGTGCGCCGGAGAGGTGGACTAGCTGACGTCCGCCCCCGGCCCCGGTGGAAAACCTTCCGCATGTTGTCGCAAAGACTTGCTTTTCATGAGTTAGCACGCTCCGCTAGAATCGGTACGGCATGCCTGTTGCCCTCCTGAGTCGCATCTTCAACCAGGAGTAGTAGCAATGGCCGATCAAGGCAGCGGATACAAGCACAGCGCCAGCGACAAGAAGCTCGACCAGTCCGCCGAATCAGGGGACGCCCAGCGCAACCAAGCTGATGGTGCATCAGGCGCAGGCCACGACCCGCGCGAAATCAGCAAGCATGACGATGCCGGAAAGGACCGCCTGTTCGAGGCCCGCGAACAGCACGACCCCGCGGAGCGAGCCAGCGAAAAGAGCCGTCTCGCCCTGGATGTTGATCGTCACGATCATTCCGAGCCCAACCACGGTGTCGACGACGGGGGAAGCAGCGCCGACGCCAAACTCGTAGGCTAAGCGCGACCTTTATCGCGGTTGGCACGACGTTTATACCATGAAAACGAGGTCGCTCCTCCCGCTGGGAAAGTGACCTCGTTTGCTTCATTGATGGCAGGTAACGCGCGGCAGACGCTCGCACCCGATTCGATTGGGTGGCGCCTGACTAAGGTGTGAGCGGCCTAACGACACAAGGGTCAGTGGTGCGGGGCCGGCGCGCAAGACTTTCATCGCGCCGAACGCATGCACGGCCCCGCATCCCCTGCAGCCGCTTGTTAGGCCGCGACTGCGCCGGTTCGAGAGCGCAGTCAATCGGGGAATAATGGAAGATTAGCACCCGCTAACTCCGGAGTCGCGGTGTCAGACCGTCTGGTCTTCTCGCGCGGGAGTTTATCTGCGAATGGCGCGAGTACCGCGCGACACTCGTCTGGATATGCTTCCGCCCACGTCGTGACAAATGCATCACGGACAGTGGATTCGAGAATCAGTCCGACACGGTATCCGGCTTGAGAGTAGAGCACATGCGCGTCGCGATTCGTACGCCTGACATCAGAAAGCTGGGCAATGACACGGTCTGCTGCGCTATGCGCCTGCATGAGGCGAGCGGCGAGCACGCCGCCGATCTCCGCTGCCTTATCCATTACCATATCGAAGACATACGTCTCAGGCATTTGCCCAGGCAACCGGAACACGCCGTCTGCAGCGTTCTCTATCTGCTTCGAATCGCCATCTATCAAGCAGACAGAAGGAAAACGACTGCTCGGGTCCAAGTTGTGGTGCTTGTTGACCTTGACCGCTGTACCATCGCCAGCCATGGCGTGGATCTCAACACCCTCCTGAGTCACGTCCGGCTGTGTTCGAAGGATCGCGCGAATCCAGGCAGATGCGAACTCATCTTCACAGAAAATCGCTAGTTCTGCATCGATCTGGCCGGAGATCGCTCGGAGGGCTGCAATGTCAAGCTTACCCTGAAACACCTCACCACTTATCGCAGCCCAGATGGCCTTTGCAGGTAGTGGGCGAAGGGCCTCGTTCGAGTGAGTCGTGAAAATCGCTTGCGCACTCTTTCGTTGTGCAACTTCGATCAAATACTCGACCATCCGAACAGTTGCTACAGGATGGAGGCCGTTCTCAATCTCTTCAATAAGAATCAGGCAATTCGGCTCAAGAGCTTCGATCTGCATCACCATACGAATGATGCTTGACTCGCCGGCACCAAAGTGAAATTCAGAGTATTGTGTGCCGTCCTCCGTTTCTCCCGTCAGAAGCGACACACGACCTTTAGCATCGACCCGGATGTGGGTGTACTTGGAAATATCTTTACCTAAGATCTTGGCGACCGCGTCAGACACGGAGCCTTTCATCGCGTCGATCTTGCTTGGGTCAGCACTGAAGGTGCCCGACGCGTAGCGCTTCAACTCCTTTCGTTCGCTAGCTGGAACGGTGCGCGCTACTCCGAAAACCACTATTTCTCTTTTCAAGGCCTCACGAGACCACTTCTGGCTGACGAAAGCTGCGCTGCGTCGAAACGAGTCGGTCTTGTTCGTAGCACGGTCAATAAATTCGTACTCAACGCGCCAGTTGGCCATGCTGCTGTCTAACTTTCCACTCTTCGCGAAAAACTGCCGCGGCGGGATGCCGCTATAGGCGATCGCAGCTGCGCCGAGAATGGTCGTCTTCCCGCCCCCGTTTGGCCCAATAAGCGCCGTTACCGGGAAGTCGAACGTTACCGTCCGGTCGGTAAACCCGCGCACTTTCGCGAGGGTGAGCTTTACTAAATAACTGCCATATGCACGCTTCGTGACCTTTTCAAGGAGGTCATTGATGGTACTGTCGCGGATCTGACTCCGCAGGCCCGAACTAATTGTCATAGATGGGGAAGAGAGTTGGGGAAGCGGTTATGGCTGACCGTCTAGCTCGTCAGCGAGTTCACTCAGTTCGCGAATTCGGATCCTCGCCAAGCGCGAAAGCACCTTGGCCCAGCCGCGTGGAGCGGACCGATAAGCATTCGCCTCCGGCGGCAAGCGATATTGACGAACGGACGCAACCGAAATTCCGAGCGCGCGCGCAACGTGATCATGGGTGACACGCTCACCCAAGCGGTCTACGGCCTCTCGGAAATCCATGTATGCAGTATGCTTTGACAGGGTGTATGCAGTCGGCTATATTATATGCAGCAGGGCCGCACAATGCAAGGCGGGTAAACCGGCGTCCCCTTGGCAGAGATTTGCCGATCCACCCGCCTCCACGGAACGACCCGAAGGCCGCCCGCTTACCAAAGCTGCCTTGCTGGACGGCCCGGGTCAAGAGGATGGAGCCCACGATGCCCACGGAGCCGAAGGATCCCGCGCCCATAGCCGCCGAGAAGCCCGCCTACACCATCGTCAAGCAGACGAAGAGCCGCTGGTGGGAGGTGCGGGACCCGGACGATGAGTTGGTGTGCCTCACGGTGTACCGGAAGGGCGCGAGAGAGGTGGTGCGGCGGCTCGCCGCCTGAGACGAATCAGGATGAAACACACGGCAGCCGCGGGAGAGATCACCCGCGGCTGCCACGATGCTTGGCCAGCGGCCTAACGAACATAAGATCAGGAGTGCGGGGCCGGCGTGCAAACCCTGGTCCGGCGAACGCATCCCCTGCAGCCGATTGTTAGGCCGCGGAAACAGGAGATGGGGTTCATCGTGCCCAAGGCGGAATCTCTGGATACCGGTCAACGTCTCGCTTCTTTATTCTCTCGGCGGCTGCGTGCGTGGCAAGACGGTCGAACAAGGGCTGGAGATCGAAAAGGTTTGTCTGGCCTACACGTGGCTGCCGCCTGATATGGCCTTTCGCGTTTAGACTACGTCCTAGTTTCCGCGCGTAGACCTCGGAGACTCCCATGCGATCAGCAAGCGCCTTATAACCGGGAAATGGGGCCTGCTCGTCCCATTTATATACCATCAATTCCAATACGAACAGAGCTTCGGCAGGCGTGAGGCTAGGTGAGAGACTACCCAAATATTTCAGGAATACTGTGGGAACGGCTACGAAACCTTCCACCAGCAGCTCTTGGCGTCCGCCCCATCGGCTGACTAGGTCCCGGGTTGCCGCAGAGGCCTTACTGGCTGCAGAACCGTCGCTCGTTGCCATCGCCTTCTCGAGGGTTGAAGAATAGGTGGGGACGGAGGGCGCGGGATTCGAACCCGTCAGGCTGTTAACCCTCTAGCGTTCTCACGGCTAGCCGCGTAGGCCACTCACGGACCGCCCTCCTGACCCCACCGGCAGCTACGATAATTGTCCGCCGACATTCGCGCAACCCTCCGACTATCGGGGCTCCGCTGTTATATCTTCCCGATGTATTTAGTGTGCCTTTAGCATAATGCTGTGCTTAGGTGATACTTAAGTAAGGGTGCGGGATCATACTATCGTAAGATCCACATGAATACTATAGTGAGACCCGGGGTGAAACTACTCTTCTTGCGTAAATCCGCTTTTCCTATATGTTTTAGCCACGTTCTCACGGCTAGCCGCACCTCGGTGCGGTGGAAGCGGTCCCGGCAGTTTCGCCGGGGCCGCTTTTTTATACCACCATGATCTACACCCACGTGCTGAACCGCGGTGGCCGCGGCGTGCGCAGTCGTTCGACAACGGATAAATGTGCAAAGCCCAGCAAGGGCCCGCTTCCTGCAGCACCGCGCGGCACGCAATTCTCAACGCACCACCATCCCGGCGCCACGGCGCCGGGATTCGTTTCGGAACCAGACTTCGCGAACCGCAGACCGAGGAACGCCCGTGAGCGACGACCCGCTCTGGTACAAGGACGCCGTCTTCTACGAGCTGCACGTCAAGGCCTTCCAGGATTCGAACGGCGACGGCATCGGCGACTTCAACGGCCTCATCCAGCGCCTCGACTACGTGCAGGAGCTGGGCGTGGACGCGATCTGGCTCCTCCCCTACTACCCGTCTCCGCTGCGCGACGACGGGTACGACATCGCCGACTACTGGAACATCCACCCCAGCTACGGCACCGTCGAAGACTTCACGCGCTTCATGGAAGAGGCGCACCGGCGCGGGCTCAAGGTCATCTCCGACCTGGTCCTCAACCACACGTCCAGCGACCACCCCTGGTTCCAGCGCGCCCGCCGGGCTCCCAAGGGGAGCCCCGAGCGCGACTGGTACGTGTGGAGCGACCGCGACGACGTGTATCGCGACGCGCGCATCATCTTCACCGACACCGAGCCCAGCAACTGGACGTGGGACCCGGTGGCCGGGCAGTACTACTGGCACCGTTTCTTCGCCCACCAGCCGGACCTCAACTGGGACAACCCGGCGGTCAAGGAGAAGATGTTCGAGGTGATGGAGTTCTGGCTCGACCGCGGGCTGGACGGCTTCCGCGCCGACGCGGTGCCGTACCTGATCGAGCGCGAGGGCACCATCTGCGAGAACCTTCCCGAGACGCACGACATCCTCAAGGAGTTTCGCACCCGCCTGGACAGCAAGTACACCGGCCGCGTCCTCCTAGCCGAAGCCAACCAGTGGCCCGACGACGTGCGCCCCTACTTCGGCGACGGCGACGAGTTCCACATGGCGTTCCACTTCCCGCTGATGCCGCGGATCTTCATGGCGGTGCGGCAGGGGATCCGGCAGCCGATCGTGGAGATCATCCAGCGCACGCCGCCGATCCCCGAGAACTGCCAGTGGTGCATGTTCCTGCGCAACCACGACGAGCTCACCCTGGAGATGGTGACCGACGACGAGCGCGACTACATGTACCGCGAGTACGCGCAGGACTCGCGGATGCGCATCAACCTGGGCATCCGCCGCCGTCTCGCCCCGCTGATGGAGAACGACCGGCGCAAGATCGAGCTGCTCAACTCCATCCTCTTCACCATGCCCGGCTCGCCCATCATCTACTACGGCGACGAGATCGGGATGGGCGACAACGTGTGGCTGGGCGACCGCGACGGCGTCAGAACTCCGATGCAGTGGACGCCCGACCGCAACGCCGGCTTCAGCCGCGCCGAGGCCGCGCGCCTCTTCCTGCCGGCCATCAGCGACTCGCAGTACGGCTTCCAGGCCATCAACGTGGAGGCGCAGCAGAAGAGCCCGTTCAGCCTGCTCAACTGGACGCGCCGCCTGGTGCGCGTGCGCAAGCAGCACCACGCCTTCGGCCGCGGCTCCATCACCTTCCTGGAGCCCGAGAACCCGCACGTCCTGGCCTACATCCGCGAGTTGGGCGACGATGCGATCCTGGTGGTGAACAACCTTTCGGGCGCGGCGCAGGCGGTGCGGCTCGACCTGGCGCGCTTCGCCGGCCGCGTGCCGGTGGAGCTGGTGGGCGAGACCGACTTCCTCCCCATCGACGAGAGCCCCTACGCGCTGACGCTGGCGCCCTACGGCTTCTTCTGGTTCGGTCTGCGCACCCCGCGCACCGCGGAAGAGCTGGAGCTGCACCCCGAGGTGGCGCACGAGTGGGCCGAGCAGGACGCCCAGGTGCTGGAGAGCCCCGGCTCGGTCGCGGGGCTGACGGAGGCGATCCCGCACGAGTGGCTGCAGCGCCAGCGCTGGTTCCGCGGCAAGGCGCGCGAGATCGAGCGGGTGGAGCTGGCCGGCCACGCGGTTCTGCGCCCCGAGCGCGCGCCCAACGTCCTCCTGGCCCGCGTGCGTGTGCACTACCGCGAGGGCGAGCCCGACCTGTACCTCCTCCCGCTCAGCCTGCGCGGGCTGGAGGGAACCCCCGAGGCCACCGACCCGATCCTGTCGCACGCCACCGAGGCCGGCGACGTGCGCATCTACGACGCGCTGATGGACCGGCGCGTGGCCGGCGCCCTGCTCGACCTGGTGCTGGCCGAGCGCGCGGTGGCCGGCGCGCAGGGGCGCTTCTTCGGCTGCACCACGCCCGACGCGGGCGACCGCAGCGTGCGCGGGCCGGTGCGGGCGATGGGGGCCGAGCAGAGCAACACCTCCATCGTCTTCGGCAGCGAGTACGTGCTGAAGATCTTCCGCAAGCTGGAGGCGGGGATCAACCCCGACCTGGAGGTGAGCCGCTTCCTGGTGGAGAAGGCCGGGTTCCGCTCCATCCCGCCGCTGGCCGGGTGGATCGAGTTCGAGGGCGCGGACGGCACCTCGTCCTCCGTCGCCGGGCTCTACCGCTTCCTGGCCAACAAGGGGGATGCGTGGGCGGTGGCGCTCCGGGCGATGGAGCGCTTCCTGGGCGCCGCCAGCCGCAGCGCGGCCGACCCCGAGACGCCCAACGGCCGCGACGCGCTCTACCGCATGGCCGGCGACTTCTTCCCCGCCGTCCGCCGGCTGGGCGAGACCACGGCGCGGATGCACCTGGCGCTGGCGTCGCAAGCGGACGACCCGGCGTTCGCGCCCGAGCCGGTGGGGCACGACGACGTGCGCCGCTGGGCCGACGGCTTCCGCCGGCAGGTGGACAGTGTGCTGGGCGAGCTGTCGCGCCGGCTGGACGCGATGCCCGGCTTCTTCCCGCGCGAGGAGCACGCGCGGCTGCAGCAGGTGGTGCGCGCGGCGGCCGACCTGCGCCTGCGCGGCGACGAGCTGGAGGTGCTGGCCGACGCGGGGAGCGTGAAGGCACGCATCCACGGCGACTACCACCTGGGCCAGGTGCTGCGCGGCGCCGAGCCCGCGCCCGACGGCAACGAGTGGTACGTGATCGACTTCGAGGGCGAGCCCGCGCGCCCGCTGGAGGAGCGGCGGGCGAAGTACTCCGTGCTGCGCGACGTGGCGGGGATGCTGCGCTCGTTCGACTATGCCGTGCGCATGGCGCTGGGCGAGTTCAAGGCCGACACGCACGCCACGCGGATGTCGGTGGAGCGCTGGGGCGACGCGTGGCGCACCGAGGTGCGCTCGCTCTTCGTCAGCGCGTATCGCGAGACGCTGGGGAGCAGCCCGGTCGTTCCCGGTGACGTGAACACCATGCTGCGCGCGCTGGCCGTCTTCGAGCTGGAGAAGGCCGTCTACGAGCTGGGGTACGAGATGAACAACCGGCCCGACTGGATCCGCGTGCCGCTGGAGGGCGTGCTCTCGCTGCTGGGGGTGGAGAAGCCGTGACCCCGCCCCTTCTCTACAACCTGTTCCCGCGTCTCGTCGGACCGACGACGCGCTGGCCCGAGCATGCCGCGCGGGCGGCGGCCATGGGGTTCAACTGGCTGTACATCAACCCCTGGCAGTACCCCGGCTTTTCGGGAAGCCTGTACGCCATCAAGGACTACCGCCGGCTCAACCCGCTGTTCGTGCCCGCCGGCGCCGACCCCGAGTCGCTCCAGCCGCTGGCCGACGCGCTGGCCCGCATCTCGGCCCACGGCTGCCGGCCGGTGATGGACCTGGTGGTCAACCACACCTCCAAGGATTCGCCGCTCATCCAGCAGCACCCCGGCTGGTACCACTGGGGCGACGACGGCCAGCCGCGCTCGCCCTTCGTGCGCGACCCCGACGATCCGTCGAAGGTCACCGTGTGGGGCGACCTGGCCGACATCGACAACGAGCCGTCGCAGGGGCGGGAAGAGCAGTGGCGGTACTGGGCGGCGCTGGTGCGCGAGGCGGTGGAGCTGGGCTTCCGCGGCTTCCGCTGCGACGCGGCGTACAAGGTGCCGGCGGGGCTCTGGCGCTTCCTGATCGAAGAAGCGAAGTCGGTGGACCCGTCGGTCGTCTTCTTCGCGGAGACGCTGGGGGCGCCGGTGGAGGACGTGGCTCGGCTGGCGGGGGCGGGGTTCGACTACTTCTTCAACTCGTCGAAGTGGTGGAACTTCAGCGAGCCGTGGGCGCTGAAGCAGCACGAGGAGTTCCGCCGCATCGCGCCGTCCGTCGCCTTTCCCGAGAGCCACGACACGCCGCGGCTGGCCGGGGAGACGGGGGGCGACGAGGCCGTGCAGCGCCAGCGCTACGCCTTTGCGGCGGCGTTCAGCGCGGGGGTGATGATGCCCATCGGCTACGAGTTCGGCTTCCGCCGCCAGGTGGACGTGGTGAAGACCATGCCCACCGACTGGGAGCGGCGCGCGATGGACCTGCGCGGCTTCATCACCCGCGTCAACGGGCTCAAGCGCGACCACCCGGTGCTGCAGGGCGAGGGCGTGCTGCGGGCGCTCACCGGCACGCACGGCGACACGCTGGTGCTGGAGCGCCGCGCGGGCGACGCGCCGGCTGCCGCGAAGGGGTGGATCCTGGTGAACAAGGTGTGGGGCGAACCGCGCGAGGTGCACCTGGCCGACATCGCCCCCGACGCGCTGGCCCCCGGCAACCGCCTCTTCCGCGTCTGCTTGGACCGCGCGGCCGCCACGGGCGAGCCGGTGCGCGAGACGGTGTCGCTCGGCCGCGCCGAGGTCGCCTACGTGCTGCCCGAGCTCACGGCGGCGGGGGCAGCGGGGTCAACGGGAGCGGCCGGGATGGGAACGGCGGGGATGGTGACGCCGCCGCCGGTGTTGGACGAGTGAGTACGTAGTGCCGCGAGTTTCGGAAGCGACACGAGCCGCGATTGACCTGAAACATGCGTTTCAATAGATTGTGTCGCTTCCGGAGCCACGCAGCGGTCGACTGAATCGTTCAGACGGTGCGATGCTCCGCCCATCCAGCCATGAACGACTGATACCATGGGCTTCTCGCCGAACTGCGTAAGACACCTCGCACTTGGGGCGATCATCGCCCTTCTCGCTGTCGCATCGGCCTGTGCAGATCAGCTCGTGTCCCCGCGTGCACCCGACAGAGCGGTCGACGGTGTGGTGACGCTCCCGGCAGTTGAGGGTACCGCCTGCCGGTACGGCGGTGAGTACCCATTCTGCCGGTCAGCACCCAACCCCGACGGTGGAATGGATCCGGGAACCGATTCTGATCCCGTCGACGGCGGCAGCGACCCTGCCCCGAGCGCGAGCAGCTTCGAAGAAGGAGACTGTCCCAACACGGATCCAACCTGCAAGCAGCCGTTGGGCGAGGCTGATGCACAAAGCCTCGCCAGTGCAATCCAATCGATCGACCGCAATGCGGACCCCGTGTGTGCCCAGCTTGCCGACAAGCTTGTATCTCTCGGGACAACTCATGTGTTCCGCGGTGCATACAACAGCGGCCATTCGGGTCAGACGACCGGGGGCGACATCCACATCGACGCTCGGTTCTGGGACGCAGCGAACCAGGACGGCGGTGCCCGCATCGCGCTGCTCGCCGAGGCGCTCCTCCACGAAACGGCACACGTTCTGGGCCTTGACCATCCCGGCGAGACGCAAACGCCATATCAGACCTATCCGTTCGACCACATGATGAACCCCAATGCCGGCATTCCTCAATGCGTGCCCTGAATTGCCGTGAATGGCAGGTGTGCCGCACGATGTCCGATCTCGAACGACAGGGTGCAAGATGAGAGGCTTGGTACCGGGGCTGATAGCCGGCCTGGTCGCCGGCTGCGCCGCCCGGCAGAGTCCGGCGCCCATTCCAGCGTCGTTGCCCCTCCGCCTGCGCGCGGAGGTGGTGAGCGAGGTGATCATCATGCGCTACGGCCGCATCGCCGACTGGGGGAAGGTGGACGCGTGCAGCGTATACCAGGCGCTGGAGAGGGATCCCACCTTCCGCGAACGCCTCGACACCACCGCGCGGTCGAAGCTGACGGGCGAGACTGCCGCAACGTGCTCGTCTCCGCAAGCCGAGGCGCACGTGCGCGGGCGGTGGTACATTCGCGAGATCACGCGGGGAGGGCCGAGCGAGATCACCGTGCGGGTGGGTGTCATCGGCGAGAGCGGAACCCACCGCGAGATCTACGTGCTCGACCAGGGCTACGGCCGTGGTGTGTGGCGCCTTCGCGACGTTCGGCTGGACAACTTCTCGATCGACTGAGGGCGGGCGACCGGACGGACCGGAGATGCCTTACCGCCACCCGCTGAGACGTGCCTCTGCTTGTGCAGCCTCGCGCATTTTGCGAGGGCTTGTCGTAGTTGTTGCCGCGACGCTGCGACTTCAGTCGCCGGTCCAGCTGTGACCTTCCACGACCGTCCAACCGATCGTTCTCCACATCATCTCCAACCCACCCGCCCCCATGCCCGAACGAGCCGCGTGGGCGGTGCTGCTGCTGAAGACGCTGCGCATCCCCCTGATCGTCTACGGCGTGTCGCTGGTGGGGGCGTGGCTGCTCGTTCCGCGCCTGCTCTTCCAGCCGCAACCCTCGTCGTACGCGTCGCTCCCGGGCCTGCTGCGGATCGCCGTGGGCGGCGACACCCTCGCGGCGGTGTGGCTGCCGAACCCGGCGGCGCGCTTCACGGTGCTCTACAGCCACGGCAACGCCGAGGACTTGGGCGACGACCTGCCGGGGCTGCGCGAACTGCACGACGCCGGGTTCGCCGTGCTGGCGTACGATTACCGTGGCTACGGCACCAGCACGGGGCGGCCCACCATTGCGGGGACCGGGGAAGACATCGCCGCGGCGTATGCCTGCCTCACGCACACGCTGGGCGTGGCGCCGGGGCGCGTGATCGTGTACGGCCGCTCGCTGGGCGGCGGGCCCGCGGCCGAGCTGGCCAGCCGCGAGCCGGTAGCCGGGCTGGTGCTGGAGAGCACGTTCACCAGCGCGCTGGGCGTTTCGCCGTGGGGCCGCATCTTTCCGTTCGACTGGATGCGAACCCGCCGCCGGCTGGAGCGCGTCCGCGCGCCGGTGCTGGTGATCCACGGCACAGCCGACGAGGTGGTCTCCGTCGCGAACGGCCGCGCCCTCTTCGCCGCCGCCCGCCCGCCGAAGCAGTCGCTGTGGGTAGAGGGTGCCGGGCACAACGACCTGATCGACGTGGCCGGCGCGCGCTACTGGGCCGCGCTGCGACGCTTCGCCGACTCGCTAGACGCGAAGGGGTGAGGCGTAGTGCGGCATCAGGTTTACGCTGGTGAAGCCTCGCGCAGTTTGCGAGGCTTCTCGTAGTTGTTGCTGCGGCTTCAGCCGCCGGTCCCCCACGAGTGGCGGGAGAGCGCGGCTTGCGCTGGAGCGCCGATCGTGTACATTGGTCGATGCACGCCTCTCCGGGTGCCGAGGATGGATTTGCGACCGCTTGCGAACCTCGTTAAAAAACCGCTAAAGAGTCGGGATGATCCGGAGCGGAAATCCGGACGATCTTCCCCCGCACTCCCAACGAGTCGCGGGGGCTTTTTGCATCCGTGGGATAAAAACCGATGGCCGACGTCAGCTCTCCGTATCTGCAGGCGCTCCAGGAGCGCGTGCTCGTGTTCGACGGCGCGATGGGCACCTCCATCCAGCGCTACGACCTCACGCCGAAGGACTTCGGCGGCGAGCGGCTGGAGGGGTGCAACGACTACCTGGTGATCACCCGCCCCGACGTGATCGAGGAGATCCACGCGGGCTACATGGCGGCCGGGTGCGACGTGCTGGAGACCGACACCTTCCGCTCCAACCGCATCACCCTGAAGGAGTACGGGCTGCAGGACCAGGTGCGCGAGATCAACGTGGCCGCCGCCTCGCTCGCCCGCCGCGTGGCCGACCGCTTCGAAGCGACCGACGGCCGCAAGCGCTTCGTGGCCGGCTCCATCGGCCCCAGCGGCTTCCTCCCGTCCGCCTCGGATCCGACGTTGGGCAACATCACGCTCCCCGAGCTGGTGCCCGTGTTCGCCGAGCAGGCGCGCGCGCTGATCGAGGGCGGCGTGGACGTGCTGCTGATCGAGACCAGCCAGGACATCCTGGAGGTGAAGGGCGCCGTGTTCGGCTGCCGCGAGGCCATCGCCGAGGCGGGCCGGCCCGTCGCCCTGCAGGTGCAGGTGACGCTGGACACCAGCGGCCGCATGCTGCTGGGCACCGACATCGGCGCGGCGATGGTAACCATCGAGGCGCTGCGGGCCGACGTGATCGGCCTCAACTGCAGCACGGGCCCCGAGCACATGCGGCAGGCGGTGCGCTTCCTGGGCGAGAACAGCCGCCTCCCCATCTCGTGCATCCCCAACGCCGGCATCCCGCACAACGAGGGCGGCTGTGCGGTCTACCCGCTGCAGGCCGCCCCCTTCGCGGCGCAGATGAAGGAGTTCGTGGAGGAGTTCGGCGTGAGCGTGGTGGGCGGCTGCTGCGGGACCGACGCGGCGCACATCCGCACCCTCGTCGAAGCCGTGCGCGGGCTGAAGCCCAGGGAGCGCGCGGTGGAGTACGTCCCCCGCCTCTCCTCCGGCATCCGCAGCACCGACCTGATCCAGGTCCCCGCGCCCACCATGATCGGCGAGCGGGTGAACTCGCAGGGGAGCCGCAAGGTCAAGCGCCTGCTGCTGAACGACGACTACGACGGCATCCTGGACGTGGCGCGCGAGCAGACCGAGAGCGGCGCGCACGTCCTCGACGTGTGCGTCGCCTTGACCGAGCGGCAGGACGAGGCCGAGCAGATGCGCACGGTGGTCAAGCTGCTGTCGCAGGGCGTGGACGCGCCGCTCTGCTTCGACAGCACCGAGGCCGACGTGCTGAAGGCGGCGCTGGAGCAGAGCCCGGGGCGCCCGGTGGTCAACTCCATCAACCTGGAGAACGGCCGCGAGCGCGTGGACGCCGTGCTCCCGCTGGTGGCCGCCCACGGCGCCGCGGTGATCGCCCTGACCATCGACCGCGACGAGGGCGGGATGGCCAAGACGGCCGAGCTCAAGCTGAAGGTGGCGAAGAAGATCCACCGGATCGCCACCGAGGAGTACGGCCTGGCCCCCGACGCGCTGATCTTCGACGCGCTCACCTTCACCCTTTCCACCGGCGACGAGGAGTTTCGGCGCAGCGCCCTGGAGACCATCGAGGGGATCCGCGCCATCAAGCGCGAGCTTCCCGGCGTGCTGACCACGCTGGGCGTGTCCAACGTGTCGTTCGGCCTGCAGCCGCACGCGCGCACGGTGCTCAACTCCGTCTTCCTGCACCACTGCGTGGAGGCCGGGCTCGACACGGGCATCATCAACCCCGCGCACGTCAAGCCCTACTTCGAGATCGACGCGGAAGACCGCAAGCTGGCCGACGACCTGATCTTCGACCGCCGCACCGAAGCCCATGACCCGCTGGCCGCCTACATCGCGCGCTTCGAGAACTCCACCGTGGAGCAGGAGCAGGCGGGCGACCCCACGGCCGAGATGACGCCCGAGGAGGCGCTGCACTGGAAGATCCTGCACCGCAAGAAGGACGGGGTGGAGGAGTGGATCGACCGCGCGGTGGAGAAGCTGGGTGCCGTGCCCGTGCTGAACGAGGTCCTCCTCCCCGCGATGAAGGAGGTGGGCGACCGCTTCGGCGCCGGCGAGCTGATCCTCCCCTTCGTCCTCCAGAGCGCCGAGGTGATGAAGAAGGCGGTGGCGCGGCTGGAGAACTACCTGGAGAAGGCCGAGGGGCAGACCAAGGGCAAGGTGGTGCTCGCCACCGTCTACGGCGACGTGCACGACATCGGCAAGTCGCTCGTGAACACCATCCTCACCAACAACGGCTACACGGTGTTCGACCTGGGCAAGCAGGTGCCGGTGAACACCATCATCGAGAAAGCCGACGAGGTGGGCGCCGACGCCATCGGCCTGTCCGCGCTGCTGGTGAGCACGTCCAAGCAGATGCCGCTGTGCGCGCAGGAGCTGTTCAAGCGCGGCCGGCCCTACCCGATCCTGGTGGGGGGCGCGGCCATCAACCCGTCGTTCGTGCGCGCCGCGGCGCTGGTGGGCGAGGGCACGCCCTACCCGTCGGGGATGTTCTACTGCAAGGACGCCTTCGAGGGGCTGAGCGTGATGGACCAGCTGATGGGCGAGGGCCGCGACGCGTGGGTGACCGAGCACAACGAGACCATGCTGCGCCGGAGCGCCGAGTACGCGGCCAGCAAGGCCCGGGCGAAGGAGCTGCGGCCGGAATCGCGCCAGGAGCCCGCGGTGCCCGAGGCCGACGTGCCCGCGCCGCCGTTCTGGGGGTGGAAGGTGCTGGACAACATCCCCGTGGACGACGTGGTGGAGTGCATCGACCGCAACACGCTGTACCGCATGCAGTGGGGCGCGCGCAACCTCAAGGGCGACGAGTGGGACCGGCTGGTGCGCGAGGACTTCGAGCCGCGGCTGAAGCGCTACACGCTGGAGGCCCGCACGCAGGGCTGGCTGCGCCCGCGCGCCATCTACGGCTACTTCCCCGTGGGCCGTGACGGCGACCAGGTGGTGGTGTTCGACGCCAGGGACCGCGCGAAGGAGATCGGGCGCTTCACCTTCCCGCGGCAGGAAGACCGCGAGCAGCTGTCGCTGGCCGACTACTTCCGCCCGCTGGACGGCGGCGCCCCGCGGGACGTGATCGCGCTGCAGGTGGTGACCAGCGGCGACCGCGCCAGCGAGTTCATCGCCAAGCGCAACGCCGGCGGCGACTACACCGAGGGCTACTTCCTGCACGGCTTCAGCGTGCAGACGGCCGAGGGCGCGGCCGAGTACGTGAACCGCCGCGTGCGCGCCGAGCTGGGGATCGAAGAGCCGCGCGGGCTGCGCTACAGCTGGGGCTACCCCGCGTGCCCCGACATCGAGCAGCACGAGGTGCTGTTCGGCATCCTGCCGGTGAAGGAGACCATCGGCGTGGGGCTGACCAGCGCCTGGCAGCTCGACCCCGAGCAGAGCACCGCCGCGCTGGTGGTGCACCACCCGGCGGCGAAGTACTTCTCGGTGGGGTGAAGGGCCACGCCTCTTCGCTCGGAAGAGGTCGGAAGAGGCTGGGGAGAGGTTGGGGTGAGGTAGAGATTGTCGGAGGAAGCGGGGGCCGGGGTGTTGCGGGGCGAATGAATTCGCTGCAACGACGGCACGAAGTCCGCCTTCGCGGACTCACTCGGCGGCATCGGCGCTGTTCATCCGGCCACGGTGCAGCCGGGAGTGAGCCAGGGGCCGCAGGTGGAGAGGGCTTTTCCACCCTCCCCCCAGGTTGTTTTGGGGGGAGGGTACCGCGAAGCGGGGGTGGGGGACCCGCGGCGCGCGGGACGTCTTTTCGCCGCCCACGCTCGACCGTGGCGATGGTGCATCGCCGGCTTCGTGGCGGCGGGTGCTCGGGAGATGACGGTGCGCAGGTGCGCCGGATGATCTCTCCTTCTCGCCCGGCGTGAGTCGTGCAGCGGGCGGGGCCGTTCGCGAAACGATCCCACCGCCCCACGCGCCCCGCGCAGGAGGACGCCATCGCCAAGTCGTACGACGAGATCGACCGCGCGCTCAACACGCACAAGCCGCGGTCGCGGATGGTGAGCGCCGCCATCCTGGGGCTGGGGGTGATCGCGCTGCTGGTGGCGCTGTACCTGGCGCCCGCGCGGCAGCGCCATCGCAAGGCCGCCGCGCTGCCGCTGGGCTCCGACTCCAGCCTGGTGCTGCGCACGCTGGGCGAGCGGCCCACGCGCTGCCCCACCGGCACGCTGGAGCACGTGGGGCCGCAGATCGGCGGGCTCAGCGGCGCGCAGCAGGACTCGGCGCTGGCGGGGCTGCGGCGCGGCACCCGGGCGCGCTGGATCTACCCCGGACGGCACGGGTGCACCCCCGGGGAGGGGGACACGGAGGTGGGGCTCGACCCCGCCGGGCGGGTGTTCTGGGTGGTTCCCAACGCCGGGGGCGGCGACGTGAAGATCCCCGACACCCTGCAGTACTGAAAGGCGCGCCGCGGTGGCGCGCGGCAGACACTCATTCGCACGCCACATCGATGCGCGACTTTCGCGAGCTGCTGGCCGACGGACGCCCGCACCTGTTCGACGGTGCCATGGGCACCATGCTCTACGGCAAGGGCGTCTACATCAACCGCTGCTACGACGAGCTGAGCGTGAGCCAGCCCGACCTGGTGCGCGACGTCCACCGTGCCTACGTGAAGGCCGGCGCCGAGATCCTGGAGACCAACAGCTACGGCGCCAACCGCCCCAAGCTGGCCCGCCACGGCCTGGAAGACCGGCTGGAGGAGATCAACGCCCGCGCCGCGCAGGTGGCCCGCCAGGCCGCCGGCGAGCGCGCCTTCGTGGCCGGCGCCATGGGGCCGCTGGGGATGCGCATCGAGCCGTACGGCCCCACCTCGGTGGCCGAGGCGCGCGGCTTCTTCCGCGAGCAGGCGGCGGCGCTGGCCGGCGGCGGGGTCGACCTCTTCATCCTGGAAACCTTCAGCGACCTGGACGAGATCGAGCAGGCGCTGCTGGGCATCCGCGACGCCTGCGACCTGCCGGTCGTGGCGCAGATGGTGATCCGCGAGGACGGCCGCACGGCGTACGGGACCGACGCGGCCACCCTGGCCGAGCGGCTGGACGAGTGGGGCGCCGACGTGGTGGGCCTCAACTGCTCGGTGGGCCCCAGCGCCATGCTCAACGCCGCCGATCGGCTGCTGGCGGCCACGCAGAAGCCGCTGTCCATGCAGCCCAACGCCGGCCTCCCGCGCGACGTGGACGGGCGCACCATCTACATGGCCAGCCCCGAGTACATGGCCACCTACGCCGCGCGGATGATCCGCCGCGGCGTGCGCTTCGTGGGCGGCTGCTGCGGCACCACCCCCGAGCACATCGGCCAGATCGCCGGCGCGCTGCGCATGCTCTCGCCCGGCCACGAGCCCCGCGTCTCCACGGGCGCCGCCGAGGGCGAGGGGCAGGCGATGCAGCCGCCGCCGCTGGCCGAGCGCAGCGCGTGGGGGGCCAAGCTGGCCGCCGGCCAGTTCCTGACGACGGTGGAGATCGTGCCGCCGCGCGGCAGCAACCCCGAGCCCATGCTGGAGGGCGTGCGGCTGCTGAAGGAGGCGGGGGTGGACGGCGTGAACGTGCCCGACGGCCCCCGCGCGCAGAGCCGCATGGGCGCGCTGGCCACCGCGCTGCTGATCCACCAGCGCGTGGGGATCGAGCCGGTGATCCACTACTGCTGCCGCGACCGCAACCTGCTGGGAATGCTCAGCGACCTCCTGGGCGCGCAGGCGCTGGGGCTGCGCAACATGCTGTTCGTCACCGGCGACCCGCCCAAGATGGGCCCGTATCCCGATGCCACGGCGGTGTTCGACATCGACAGCATCGGGCTGACCAACCTGGCGGCGCGGCTGAACCGCGGGCTCGACCCCGGCGGCAACGTGCTGGGCGAGCCCACGTCGTTCGTCCTCGGAGTCGGCGTCAATCCCGGCGCGGAGGACTTCGAGCACGAGATGCGGCGCTTCTACTGGAAGGTGGACGCGGGCGCGGAGTACTGCATCACCCAGCCGGTGTTCGACCTGCGCCAGCTGGAGCGCTTCGTGGAGCACATCACCCGCGAGGGGCTGCACATCCCGGTGATCGCGGGGATCTGGCCGCTGGTGTCGGCGCGCAACGCCGAGTTCCTGGCCAACGAGGTGCCCGGCGTGGTGGTGCCCGACGAGGTGATGGAGCGCATGCGCCGCGCGAGCGCCGAGGGGAAGGAGCAGGGGACGATGGAAGGCACCGCCATCGCCCGCGAGATGCTGCGCGACGCCATGGGGATGATCCAGGGCGTGCAGGTGAGCGCCCCCTTCGGCCGCGTGCGCCTGGCGCTCAAGGTGTTCGACGTGCTCCCCAGCTGGGAAGAGGCGGAGGAGCGCCAGCCGGAGCTGCACCCGGCGGCGGCGGGGGCCTGAGCCCGTTCAGGTTGTATATTTGTGTCCATAGTTGGCGTTTTCATGGATGGCTGAGTAGTTTCGGGAGAATGGCAGTCAGACGCCAACCCGAACACCTGCGCCCCGATTGTGATCGTCAGCTTCCGGAACCGCGCGACCGAAGACATCTTTCTTGGGGTAGACAGTCAGGTGGCGCGGAATGCCTGTCCGCCTCCGATGTGGCCAGTCGCCGTCCGCAAGCTGGATGCGTTGATGCAGGCGACGATCCTTGCAGACCTGAGGATTCCCTACGGGAACAGGCTTCACGCACTGAGCGCCGATCGTGCGGGGCAGTACGCGATTCGCATCAATGACCAGTACCGGATCTGTTTCCGATGGACTGCGGGAGGAGCTGAAGATGTCGAGATCACCGACTACCATTGACGCGGCGCACGGGCCGGCGTTCAGTGGCTTCGGGCCTGAGGAGTTGATGGTGCTGCTCCCCACCCATCGAGCCCCGACGCACCCTGGAGCAATGCTGCGCGAGGAGTACCTCCCCGATTTCGGCTGGTCGCCCGGGGAGTTGGCAGCGCGCCTACGCGTCTCGATCGGTTCCGTGGAGGCCGTGTTGACGGAGAAGGCCGGGATCACGCCTGATCTGGCACTGCGTCTCGCTCGCCTCTTCGGCCAGACGCCCGCGTTCTGGATCAAGGGCCAGCTCGCCTACGACCTGTTTTTCGCACTGAAAACGGCGGAGAGGGATCTGGACCAGATCGAACCGGTGGACGCGCAATTCGCACCGGTTCGCAAGGCGAGTTGAAGGCCCCTCGCATGCGAAAGCCTGCTCGCCATTTCGCGGCGGGCTGGCTTCGTTGCGTTCAAGAGGTGCCACGGTGGGAATCGGCGCTGCTCTTTCTGGCGGATACAGGTTAGATTTCGCGCGTCTCGTCGTCTCTCCCCTCCCTGGAAAGCAAAGCCATGACACGCCTGACACTCCAGATCGAAGACCTGGTGGTGAGCTCGTTCGCCACGCAGGAGGTCCGCGCCTCGGCCACCTGGGCCAAGGTGTGCACCGCCGACATCAGCACCTGTCCACGGACGGGCGATTACAACTGCATCTGCACGGGAGACATCAGCACCTGTCCACGCACCAGCCCCGAGGGTGGCTGCGTGTGCACGGCCGACATCAGCACCTGCCCGCGCACCGGCACCTGCTACGCGACCAACGCCGTGGACGCGTGCGACATCGCCATCGGGGCGCTGAACTGAGCCCCATGCCCGTTGAGCGAAGGATCCGGCGCGAGGCTCGGGGCCACGTGCCGGCCTCCCTTTGGTTCACCCTCGGATAGCAGAAGCCATGACGCGCCTGACGCTCCAGATCAATGAGCTGGTGGTGAGCTCGTTCACCACCGACGAGACGCCGGCCGCCGCCGTGCTGCCCACCCTCTGTACCGGCGACATCAGCACCTGCCCGCGCACCAGCGTTCGGGGCGGCTGCGCCTGATTCCGGCGCCCGCCCACGTCACGAACGCACAGCCCGCCCGCCGCGATCTGCGACGGGCGGGCTGGTGCGTCCGGGGTTCCGCCGTTGAAGTCCGCGGAGGCGGCGCGAAGGCGGACTGTGTGCCGTCGTAGCGGCGACTTCGGTCGCGAATCCTCCCCCCCCGAGACGCCCCATTGGAGCGGCGAATCACTCCGCCAGCCAGTCGCGGACCCGTGCGTAGACCTCGGGCCGGTGGAGGAGGTCGAGGTGGCTGGTGCGGTAGGTGATCCAGCGGCGTTCGGCGGGGAAGCCGAGCGCGCGGTGCGGCTCGGCGTGCTCGCCCAGCGCGCTGTGCAGCGGCACCAGCCCGTCGCCGAACACGCGGTCGCGCAGGTCGGCGGAGCGGTGGCCGCGGGTGGCGGCCACCGTATAGCAGTCGACCCGGGCGGGGAGGGGAACGATGCCACGCATGTCTGCGGTGCGCTCGAAGCGGTCGCGGCCCTGCCAGTCTTCGTCCAGCAGGCTGCCGTGGCGCAGGTCGGTGATGCCGGCGCTGCGCATGCGGCCCAGCTTCGCGAACGGAGCGGCGTAGGGGAGCGTGGCCAGCGCCGTCTCGAAGCGGCTGCCGGCGCGCTCCAGCGGCGAGCCGTGGTGCGGCGTGGCCAGGAACACCAGCTTGCGCAGCAGCGCCGGCCAGCGGTGCCCGGCCAGCGTGGCGTAGTGCACCGCGCTGCGCGCCACCATCCCCCCCATGCTGTGCCCCACGATGGCCAGCCGCTCCACCGGCACCGGCCACGCCCGCACCAGCGCCTCCAGCTGCCCGGCGAGCTCGCGGCCGTTCTGGGAGATGTGGCGGCCGGTGTTGTAGTGCAGGTAGACGGGCGTGTAGCCCAGGTCGCGCGCCAGCGCCGCGCCGTGGTCGCCGGTGCCGCGCAGGTCCCACTGCAGGTCGTTCATGCACAGGCCGTGGATCAGCAGCACCACGCGCGGCGCGGCACCCGGCAGCGCCGCGGCCAGCGCGGCGGGCTCCAGGGGCAGCGTCTTCCCGTCGCGGCGGATGACCATGGGGATGGCGAGCGCGTTCCCCGTCTCTGCGAGGTGGTCGCCCAGCACGCCGTTAACCACCGCGCGCACCGCCGCCTCGCGCCGGGCGTCGGTGAGGGCCACGCGGCGCTCGCGGCCGCCCACCATGCGCAGCAGCCCGACGGTGCCGTGCGTGAAGAAGCGGATGCCGCGGTAGATGAAGCCGGTGAGGCCGCGCGTCTGCGCCACCTCGCCGCGCCGCCGCCAGCGCGGCCGGGCGATGCGGGCGTGCACGTCTTCCACCAGCTCGGTCACCTGCTCCACGCCGTGCGCGGCCAGGACCGCCGACGCGACCATCGCGTCGAACCGGCCGCCGCCGTTGGGAAACGAATCCATCGTGTGCCGAGGCTGAAGGGGAGGCGGTTGACCATTGACCGCCGGGTCAATATCTTCAAGCTACCCGGTGAGCCGGGTGGAGTCAACCGCACCGTGCAACCCGAGCCTCCAAGCGCATGTCCGCACACCGCCCGCCCGCATCGCAACCGTCCGCCCCCGCCGCCGGCGCGGACAACGAGTTCCACGACGACATCATCTATCCGCAGGCGATCCCGTTCGTGCTGGTTCACCTGGCCTGCCTGGGGGCGATCTGGACCGGGGTGACGGTGAACGCGCTGGTGCTGTGCCTGGTGCTGTACGTGGTGCGGATGTTCGGCGTGACGGCGGGGTTCCACCGCTACTTCAGCCACCGCTCGTTCAAGACCAGCCGCGTGGGACAGTTCGCGCTGGCCTGGCTGGCGCAGAGCTCGGCGCAGCGCGGGGCGCTGTGGTGGGCCGCCGTGCACCGCCACCACCACCGGCATTCGGACACGGAGGACGACGTGCACTCGCCGCGGATGCGCGGGTTCTTCTACTCGCACGTGGGCTGGATCTTCGACCGCAAGCACGAGAAGACCGAGATGGACGCGGTGCCGGACCTCACGAAGCACCGCGAGCTGGTGTGGATGGAGAGGTTTCCGCTGGTGCCCGCGGTGATCCTGGGTATCGGCTGCTTCGTGTTCGGCGGGTGGACGGGGCTGATCGTCGGCTTCTTCTGGAGCACGGTGATGCTGTACCACGGCACCTTCTTCATCAACTCGCTGGCGCACGTGCACGGCAACCAGCGCTACGTGACGGGCGACGACAGCCGCAACAACTGGTGGCTGGCGGTGATCACGCTGGGCGAGGGGTGGCACAACAACCACCACGCCTATCAGCGCAGCACGCGCCAGGGTTTCCGCTGGTACGAGTTCGACCCCACCTTCTACGTGCTGAAGGCGCTCTCCTGGGTGGGCCTCGTGTGGGACCTCGGCGAGCCGCCGGTGGAGGTCGTCCGCAACGAGCGGCGCCTGGGAGCGGCCGCGGTGGAGAAGGTCGCCCGCCAGCTGGCCGCCGCCTTCCCGGCCGACCGCATCGCCGCGCAGGTGCACGCCGCGCTGGCCGGCGCGCCGCAGATGGACGACGTGCGCGCCGCGCTCCGCAACGCGCAGACGCACGCCGCGGCGGCGCTGGCGGGGGTTCATCTCCCCGAGCTGCCCACGTTCGAGGAGGTGCGATTGTACGCCGAGCGCACCCTGGCCCGCACGCCCAGCCTCGACCAGATCGCCGAGCGCGCCCGCCAGCTGGTGGTGGAGGCCGTCTGCGCGCGCCTGGCCGAGCGGATGAGCCCCGCGTGACGCGCAACGGCGAGAGGTGAGACGCGGCGGGGGTGCCGGTCCGGTATGGACGGCACCCCCGCTGCCTCTTTGGCCGACGACGATATCCGGTCAAAGACGCTCGCCCCCGCCGTTTGCCGTTGATGTCCGCGAAGGCGGACAGTGTGCAGTTGTAGCGGCGAGTTTACTCGCATATTGGCGAATATGCATATTGGCGAACTATCCCGCAGATCGCCGATAAATCGCCCATTTCCATCCCGCCATCCCCGCTCCCAAGACCCGATGCCCGGACGCAAGGTACCCGAAGAGCAGCGCAGGCTCGAGATCCTGAAGGCGGCCTATCGCGTTGCGGCGCGCGAGCGGCTGACGGGGCTCACCGCGCAGGCGGTGGCCGCCGAGGCGGGGGTGAGCAAGGGGCTGGTGTTCTTCCACTTCGGCAACCGCGACGCGCTGCTGGTGGCGCTGCTCACCTGGCTGCTGGAGATCACGCTGGTGGCGCCGGAGATGGCCGAGCTGCTGGAAGGGCAGACGCCGTCGGAGCGGATGCTGAGCGCCATCCGCCGCGACGTGGAGTGGCTGCCGCGCCAGCGCGACCGCGTGGAGCTGTTCTTCGACTTCTGGGTGATGGGCACGCGCCACCCCGAGGTGCAGCGCGCCATCCGCGCCGCCCTCGACCGCTACCGCGACGCCTTCCGCCCTCTCGCCCAGGCCGTGGTGGACGCCGAGCCCGCGCGCTTCGGCCCCGAGGGCGCCGAGGGGCTGGCCGGCGTGGCCGCCGGCTTCATCGAAGGCTGCGCCCTGCAGGTGGTGATGGACCCCGACCGCTTCGACGTGGAGGGCTACATGCGGATGCTGGGGGCGCTGGTGGGCGGGGTTGCGGTGAGAGCGTAGATGGGACCGTGCCTACGGGCGAGAGACGTATCGCTCACCAGCTATTCACCTTGAGCCATTCCGAGCAAACGGTCGAATAGTCGTTGAAGATCAAGTCGTTGCGGTCCAGCCCCAACCTGTTGCACAGGAGGGGCAGCTCGCGCTGGAAGTGCTCGAATCGTGTGACCATTCGCGACCCGCTCGGGAGGATGACACCGGATCGCGCGGAGGCGTTTCTCAACCAGTTCCGGATCACCTTGATGATCTCGCCGGGAGTTCCCGCGTGCGAGCGCACGTCCTGACCGGCGATGTCCGAGCAGAATCGCTGGTAGCGGAACGGCTCACGATCGAGCACCAGGCAGAGCTTCTTCTGCTGGTTCACCGCCCCGTATCGCTTGGCCCCCAGGAAGATTCCGAGCTCCAGCGGCATGTTGAAGCGCGGAAGCGCCGGCGTTCCGTCGAGCTCCGTTCTCGAGATGTCGTGGACGCCCAGCCTGCACTCGGCGATGATGTCCATGATCTTGTCGATGCGAACCTGGCTCGCATCGTCGATCTCGAGCGCACAGCGGGGAACGAACCCACAGTCGAGAACGGCAAATACCAGCGCCTCGAAGAGACGCTGGTACTCGGGGTCGAACGGGCAGTTGACGAAAACGTTCTCGTTGTATCTGGATCGAGCCAAGACTCAGTCCATCAACAGGGTCCGGTCAGTCGCGAGCCTCGCGCAGGGCTTTCGCCGCCGACCGCGCGGCGGATCGTGACACCGTGCCGGTCTTTGCGGAGCTCTTCACCGTTCGGCCATTCGCCGGTGACTTGGAGCCGGTCGACGTGTTCCGGAGCGTCCTGGACGAACCGGAAGACGCCTTCGTGCCCGTTCCCTTCGCACTTCCCATCGCAGCCTCCACGAATCAGGGTACGCTCAATTTAGCGGTGCCAGGTTCGTCGACACAACTCCGCGGTGCGCTGTGCAGCGCCCGCCGAGCAGGCACTGCACGTCGCCAGCCTCGCCTCACCCCGTCGTGCCGCGCGCGATGCCGTTGCGGATGCGGAGGGCCTTGGGCGATGCGTTGGGGTCGGGGGCGATCCGGGTGGTGATCACGGGGACGAAGTGCACGGTGCCGTTCAGCGTCACCTCGCGGCCGTCGCGGCGCACCACCACCGGCAGCGGCGTGCCCTCGGCCGCGGTGCCGTAGCGCGCGCGGTAGGCGGGGCCGAAGTCGGCGTCGTTCACCGTCACCTCGCCGAGGCGCACGATCTGGTCGCCCACGCGGATGCCGGCGCGCTCGGCGACGCCGCCGGGCACCACGCCCATCACCCGCACACCGGTGGAGTCGCCCTGCGTGTTCACGCCCAGGCGCGGCACGTTGGCGGTGTCGGTCTGCAAACGCAGGCCGGCAAGCGGCAGCACCTGCGCGTAGGGGAAGGGCTCGCGCCCGTCCACGTAGCGCGCGGCGAAGTCGGCGAAGCTGCGGCCGCCGGCGGCACGGCTCACCGCGGCCCACCACTCGGTGCCGGTGAAGCCGCGGCCGCGCTGGTAGTCGGCTTCGTACAGCTCGCGCATCACGGTGTCGAGCGAGCGCGCGTTGTTGCTGGCGTCGCGGATCATCACGTCCAGCAGGAAGCCGGCGAGGGCGCCCTTGGGATAGTACAGGTAGCCCGTGGGGTCCTGCGGGTGGATCCAGGTGCTGAGCGACGCGTCTTCCAGCGCCACCGGCGGCGCGGCGTCCACCTCCTGCATCTTCCCCGTCAGGTCTTCCCACAGGTGCGCCTCGGGCACCACGCCGCCGCGGGTGATGGCGAGCGGCGCGTAGTAGTCGGTGATCCCCTCGCTCACCCACAGCCACACGGTGGGCATCCAGCGGTCGTAGCGGTACGGCCACATGTCGGCCGGGCGCAGGCTCTTCACGTTCCACGAGTGGAACATCTCGTGGGCGGTGATGGAGTGCAGCACCGTGTTGCCGATCAGCCCGGGCGTGTAGATGCCCAGGTGGCTGCGCTTGTGCTCCAGCGCGCTGCCGCCGCCAAAGCTGTCGGCGAACACCATCATGGTGGTGTAGTCGGGCCAAGGCGCGGCGTGGAAGACTGCCTCCTCGGCCGGCGCCATCCCGCGGATCGCGCGCCACACGTCGGCGCGCGCGCTGTCGGCCAGGCGGCCGGCGGGGTAGGTGGCCAGCCGGTGCCACTTGCCCGCCACCTGCGCGCTGTCCAGGTCGAACTTGCCCACGAAGAACGGCTGGTCGGCCAGGTCGTGGTAGTTGCCCTCGCCGTAGGTGAAGCGGCCCGGGCGGGTGCGCATCCCCGTGGCCACGTTCCACCCCGCGTCGGTGTGGATGGCCACGGTGGCCGGGAACTCGAGCGGGCGCCCCTCGGGGTAGAGGAAGACGTTGGTGCCGTTGAAGAAGGCGAAGTCGGGCCGGCTCCACGCCATCGCGTTGTCGAGCGTGTCGGCCAGGTAGGTGAAGCTCACGGTGACGGGGCCGGCGCCGGTGGGACGCACGCGCCAGGTGTCGGGGTCCACCTTGTCCCAGGTGACGGGCGCGCCGCGCTGCGTGGCGCCGAAGCCGGTCACCCAGTGCACGAAGTTGCTCACCTCGTACGCCCCCGGCGTCCACACCGGCAGCGACAGCAGCACCGGCTCGCGGCCCGCCGCGTCAAAGGTCATCTGCACGTTCAGCGACCGCTCGCGCGCCGTCGCCGCCGTGAACGTCACCTCGTAGCGGATGTTGGAGATGGGCGCCGACACCTGCGTCCCCGCGGATGCCGTCGGTGCGGAGGCGGTGCGCTGCGCGGCGAGTGCCGCAGGAGCGAGGAGGGCGGCCACCGCGAGGGTGGCGGAGCGTTTCAGCAGCGGATGCATGGGGTGTTCGGTTGGAGGTCGGTCGAAGGGCATCGATCCGGAAAGCTTCGGTCGCTAGGACGGCAACCGGGATGAGAAAGTTGCAACGTGCGCGTGGAGGGGAACGCACGACCTATCCGCTCGATGCCCCTTCGCGCGCCCGCCGCTCCGTCTCGTCGTCCAGTATCGCGCGCACCGTCTCCAGCACGGGGTGGCCGGCGGTGTACTGGCGGCCGTAGCCCAGGTTGAAGCGGTAATCGAAGTCGGACGGGTTGGCGCCCTGCGTGTGCTGCAGGATGGTCTCCAGCTTGTCGAGCGCCTTCGCCAGCCGCGCCTCGGGCGTGGCGGCCGCCTCGTACTCGTCCCACAGCGCGGTGATCTCGTCGCGCAGGCCGTCGGGGAGCGGCGAAAGGAGCTGCAGCAGGTCACGGCGCTCGGCGTCTGCCTTCCCCGCGGGGAGATTCGCCTGCTCGGGCGCGGGCACGTCGCCGCCGATCGCCTCGCCCAGGTCGTGGATGATGCAGATCTTGATCAGCCGCGCGAAGTCCACGCCGGGGAAGCCGGGGTGCAGCACCAGCGCCATCAGGCACAGCCGCCACGTGTGCTCGGCCACGCTCTCCTGCTGCCCGGCCGATGTCCAGCCGCTGCGCGTGGCGGTCTTCAGCCCCTCGGCGGCGCGGAGGAACTCGAGGATGTTGGCCAGCTCGGACGGTTGCATCGGCGAATCGGAAGCTATACGGCTGGAACGGGCGCGGCACAACGGTGGCCGAGTCGGGGGCGCGGACGAAGCGCTCAGCGCGCGTGGCGGAGAAGGTACTCACGCAGCGCCTCCCGCGCAGCCGCTACGGTCCCATACACGCCTTCCTCCGCCAGGAAAAAGCTGTCCTCCAAGCCGTACGGCTCCACGCCGAATGCTTCCTCCGGCAGCTCTCCCGCGGTGGCGTAGCGGTACAGCCGGATCGCGATCTCCCCCGCTCGCGCGGGGTCGGCGTCCAGCGCGCGCAGCAGGGCGCGCAGGTGGCGCCGCATCACCCCTTCCGCGTCGGCCGTGCCCGCCACCCGCCCCAGCAGCGAAATCATGTCGGCGGGCGAACGGTTGCCGGCCAGCGCCACGTCGATCACCGCGCTGTCGGGGCGCGGGTCGGCAGCGATCACGCCATCGGCCCACGCCACCGCGTGGGCCACCGTGGCCGCGCCGGCCAGCATGTCCAGGCGGAGGAGCGCGGCTTCTTCTCCCTGTTGCGGCAGCATTCGGCTCGGCCGGGTCGGGTGGAGATCGGCCGCCGCGCAGACCCGCAGGTCAGGGGGGCGGCGACGCGGGTCCAACATAATCCGCAGCGGGGGATTGCGCCGCCACGGTGCACGGACGCAGGTTCGCGCCCCAGGCGGCGATGATCCCGCCGGGCGCGGATCCACTTCGCGCATGGACGAATCGCCCGGAAGACCAATCCGGCCGAAAGACATGGAATTCGATGGAAAGAACCAAAGCTCCGGCGATCCCGGCGATTCCCGCCGTGCTGCTCGCGGTGGTGAGCGTGCAGGGCGGCGCGGCCATCGCCAAGGGCCTGTTCCCCGTGCTGGGCGCCACGAGCACGGTGGGGCTGCGCGTGATCCTTTCCGCGCTGATGCTGCTGGCGGTGTTCCGGCCGCGGATGGCGCGCTTCACCGCGGCGCAGTGGCGGGCGGTGATCCCCTACGGCCTGGTGCTGGGGGTGATGAACCTGGTGTTCTACCAGGCCATCGCACGTATCCCGCTGGGCCTGGCCGTCACGCTGGAGTTCATCGGGCCCTTGGGCGTGGCCGTGGCCGGCTCACGCCGCGCGCTGGACGTGGTGTGGGTGGTGCTGGCCGGGGCCGGCATCGCGCTGATCGCGCCCTGGGGCGGCGGCGGGGTCGACCCGCTGGGGGTGGTGCTGGCGCTGGCGGCCGGCGCCTGCTGGGCCGCCTACATCCTGCTGGGCGGCCACGTGTCGCGCCTGGTGCCCGGCGGCGCGGCCGTGGCCGTGGGGATGGCGATCGCCGCCGTCGCGGTGCTCCCCGTGGCGGTGGCGAGCGGCGGCCTGGGCCGGCTCACCCCGCGGCTGCTGGCGGCGGGCGTGGGCGTGGCGCTGCTCTCCAGCGCGGTGCCCTACACGCTGGAGATGATCGCGCTCAAGGCTCTGCCGTCGCGCATCTTCGGCATCCTGATGAGCCTGGAGCCGGCGGTGGCGGCCCTGGCGGGGCTGGTGTTCCTGGGAGAGATGCTGACGGGCACGCAGTGGCTGGCCGTGGTGCTGGTGATCGCCGCCAGCGCCGGTGCCGCCCTCACCGCGCGCCCGGCGGGGCGGACGGCGGAGGTCTGATTCTCAGGAAACCGTTCGGGATACGGCGTCCGCCCGATGGAGATCTCCCCGAGGACGGGGGCGGGAACGCTGCCGGCAGCCAGCGGATGGATCAGGCCGGCTGCGACCGCGGGATCAGGCCGGCTGCGACCGCGGGATCAGGGCGGTGAACGTGGTTCCCGCCTCGGCCGAGGACGCCACGTGGATGGCGCCGCCGTGGGCGCGGGCGATCTGCGCGGCGATGTAGAGACCCAGCCCCAGGCCGGTGCGCGGGCCGCTGGCCGTGCCGCGGAAGTACGGCTGGAAGAGCCGCGGCATCACGTCGGCGGCGATCGGCTCGCCATGGCTGGTGATGGCGAAGCGGATCAGCCCGTCGGCGGCGTCCACCACCACCTCCACCGGCTCGCCGGGCGGGCTGTGCTCCACCGCGTTGGCCACCAGGTTCGACAGCATCTGCGCCACCCGCGTGCGGTCGAACCACGCCGCGCCCGGCACGTCGGTATGCTGCCGCACGGTGCGGTCGGGGTGCGCGCTGGCGACCTCGGCCACCACGTGCCGCACCACCCAGCCCACGTCCTCCACCTCCATCGGGAACACCTGCATCCCGCCGCCCAGCCGCCCGCGCGCGAAGTCGAGCACGTCGTCGATCAGCCGCGTCATCCGCCGGCCGCTCAGGTGGATGCGCTCCAGGATGGTGCGCTGCGTGGGCGACGGGTCGAGCGAAAGGAGGAAGTCGGAGCCGGCGGTCACCGACGAGAGCGGGTTGCGCAGGTCGTGCCCCAGCACGGCGATGAACTGCTCGCGCAGCTCGGCCGTGCGGCGCTCGTCGGCCAGTGCGGCCCGCTCGGCCGAGCGCTCCTCCTCGGCGGCCATCTGCAGCGAGATCATCTCGGCGAACAGCTTGCACATGGCCAGCGTCTTCCCGTCGCGCAGCACCCGCGGGGCCGCGTCCAGCGCGCAGACGTTGCCGAAGTACTCGCCGTTGGCGCGGTAGATGGGCGTGGCGATGTAGCTCTCGAAGCCGTAGAGCCTGGGCGTGGGGTGCGAGCAGTACTCGGGCTCCTGGCTGGCGTGCTCGATGATGATGGGCTCGAGCGTGTCGCGCACCTCGCTGCACAGGGTGGTCGCCACCTCCAGCTGCCCGCCCACCTCCAGCCCGAAGTTCATCCGGTCGAGCACCGCGCACGCCGTCCACGACCCCTCCGTCACGCGCGCCACCAGCGCCAGGCGCAGCCCGGTGGTCTCCGAGATCACCTTGAGGATGGTGGGAACGGTGCTGATCCGCGCGATGGCGGCAATGTCGGCCGTGATGTCGGCTGCGGGGGAAGGCATGGGCGAGAGTTCCTGCAAGACCCGGCGGAAAGCCCGATTCCCCCGCGCGGGCGTGGAGCCGCGAGACGGGAGGCATCGATACGGGCAAGTCGTTTTAGCGCACCTATCTACGCCGAACCATCCGGTTTCGCAAGGCTGCGGCGTCCAGGGCGCCGCACCTGGAGAGGCGGGTACCGGGCGCCCTGGCGTGACGCGGCCGACAACGACCGGTCTGGGATGGGCGGGCTTGCCCGAGACAGGGCGAAGGCTACTGCCCCGCGGTGCTGTCGGGGCTTTCCTCCGGCGTTTCGACGCGCAGCTCGTCGCTGCAGATCCAGCGCACGTTCTCCACGCGCACCTTCTTGCCGGTGAAGGCCGAGAAGCGGTTGCTGAGCACCAGGTAGTAGGTGCCGGTGCCGGGGAGCGGCACGTCGAGCGTGACGGCGGCCGTGCGCCGGGCCGAGTAGACCGTGCCGAAGCTGCGGTTGTACTGGAAGTTGGTGAAGCCGTCCACGTCCAGCACCAGCACGTCGGTGTCGTGCCGGCCGCCGTCTGTGGTCTCCACGCGGCCGCGCAGGCGGCAGGGGCGCTCGTCGGCGATCTCCATCCCGTAGTAGACGTACTGCCCCGCCGCGATCTTCAGCTCGGGGATGTCGGCCACGTCGCCGGTGGCGGGCGGGTCGGGGGGCGGCGGGGGAGGGGGCGGCGGCGGGGCCGGCTCGATCTGCCGGATGTCCACGTCGGGCACGTCGTCGCCGGGGAGGGTGGCGAACGCGGGAAAGCTGTCGCGGATCACGCGCAGGCTGTCGCTCACCGCCGCCGACTCGGCCGGGGTGAGCGGGGAGATGCTGCGCCGCCCGTCACGCCGCCCCGACGTGAGCGCCAGCGCGGTGACGATGGCCGCCAGCGCCACGCCGCCCACCAGCAGCCCCGGCATCAGCCACCGGTTGCGCCCCGCCGCCGACTCCAGCGCCACCGCGTCGGGCAGCCCGCCCGCGCCGTCCTGCGCACGGCCGCAGAAGCGGCAGATGATCGCCTCGTCCTTGATCTCCTCGGCGCAGTAGCGGCACTTCTTCATCAGGCAGGTGCGTCGGGTTCGGGCGGTGTTCGCGAGCCGGCAACTTCGGCCCGCGCGCGGCGGCTGGCAAGGCGCGCCGCCCGCCCCTCTCTACCGCCAACGCCCCACGGAAGATTCGCCGCCGCGCCCCGGCGGTCGATTCCCGCTCCTTGCGGACCCCGAGGATCTCGCTCCCTCCTCTTTGCCGGCCGACGGCCACGCGTGAGTCGACGGTGCGCGAAATGTCCCGCGGGCCCTCGCCTACTGGGCTCCCTCGTGCATGGGGGGTCCGCTACCGTGGCTTCCGCGCCGCCGGCCGTTGCGCACGCACGCGGGTGCTCAGGAATCCGGATTCCTTGAGCCACTCGGCCGTGCGGCCCACCCCGCCATGCGTCGAGAGCGATGCCAGGTACTCTTCCGGCGCAAGTGGGTGCTTGCTGAGCGAGAGCCGGTGTGTCTCCGCCGCGCGCAATACAGCCGGCGCTTCGATCTCTGCCAATTGAGGCAGAACTCGTCCGGATGCCGGGCTTCGAGCCCCAGGCGCTCCAGTGCTGACGCGGGAAAGTGCCGGAGGTTGGAGGTGACGATCACGTCGGCCTCGTAGTGCGCGGCCAGTGCGATCACGTGGCGATCGTCCTCATCCGGCAGCGGAAACCCGTCCGCCGCGTCGCCGGGCGCGGCCCCGAGCGCATCGGGAAAGTACGTTTCCATCTGCCTGATCAGGTGCACGCGCTGCGGTTCCGTCAGCTTCGCATCCCTACCCAGCACCCGCGCGAGCTCGTTCAGTATCTCGCGCGACCACAACGGAACATAGACGTCCTCGGCCGCCAAGTGCAGGAGGAGGTTCCGCAACTGGAAGGGGAAAAGGACGTTCGTATCCAGCACCGCAACCGGGCGGCGCCGCATCAGTACCCCAGGCCTAGCCGGTCGGTGGATTCAGCCATCTCGCGAAGCCCGCGCAGCCGCTCCTCGCGCGTGGGTACGGCCGGCACCACGCGGTCGGGACGGCTCCTGTAGGCGAGCACGTGGGCAAGCGACAGGCGCCGGTGCGTACCCACCATCCGGAACGGGATCTCGCCCTGGGTGAGCAGGTTGATGAGCGTGGGACGCGACATCCCCAGCAGCTCGGCCGCCTGGCTGGTGGTCAGCTCGTCATGACCGCCGCCCTCGCCGAGCACGGCCACGTCCCGTCCTTCCGCCAGCTCCTCCAGGATGCGGGCGAGCGCACGGACCACGCTCACGGGAAGCTCCACCTCTTCGAGCGTGACGGTGCCGTTCTGCGCGGAGTCACCGGCGTTGCGGGCGGCTTTGGAAACGGCTCCACGGCTGCGTCGGGCGGCACGGACCGCCGCCTGGGTGGCCTGGACGACGTCGATGGGCTTGCTGCTGATGACCATGCTCCACCTCGGGTGTAGTCGGCTCCCTGACTTGCACCCAAGATAACGATCAACCGCAGTAAGTGCAACATCCGCAGCATGTGCAAGCCGCCTACGCCCGCTCCACCCGCGCGATGTAGCACCCCGCTTCGGCGTTGCGGACGTGGAGGTAGGCCACGGCGGGGTTGGCCAGCAGCCGCGCGACCGCGGGCTCCACCTGCTCGCCCCGCGCCGGCTCGCGCGCCACGGGCCAGCGGCCGGCGCCGTACGCTTCCAGCATCAGCGGCAGCGCGGCCACCTCGGGCGGAAAGCCGTCGACGCGCCAGGGCTCGCACGCCTGGTGGTGGATGAACACCGGGCCGGGCGACGGATAGCCGTCCACGCCGGCGAACGCGTCGTGCGTGAACAGCACGCGCTCCTCGTGGCCCTCGCGGAAGGTGCGCAGGCAGGCGCGGCAGGGGCCGTAGCCGGTCGCCACCTCCACGTGCGCGGGGTGGCCGTACCCCGGCGCGCGCAGCGTGGCGCGCACGGCCGCCGAAACGCCGTCGGGGATCGGGATCACGCGGAACTGGCTCATCGTCGTCATCTCCCATCTGCAGGTGTTGGTTCGTCGCGGCTCTTCGCCGGGCGCGAAGCAATGATCGCCAACCCGGGCCGACGATCCCACCCGGTAGTTGCGCACCTTGGGCGGAAAGATGCTGGACGTCGCAAGGCAGATCGCGCCGATACCACTCGACCGGATCATCCGGCCCGCCGGACGTTCGCGAGGCAGGATCTCGGGCCAGAGTCGCAAAATGTCCAAAGGGGATTGAGGGAGGTGCGTAAGATTATGATACGATGAACCTTCCGCGACTTGTGGTGTACTGTTGAGCGTGGCTCATTCCGGGGCGTATCGCCGCCCTGCCAGCCACGCGCCCCTGGTCCACGCCGGCAGTGCCCGGCGCGGCGCCCTGGGCGTTTCCCCCCATGACCTCGCGGAGGCGGCGCGTGCGCTGGTTCGGTGCGCGGCCCGCGGCAGCAACGACCGGAGGATAGCGATGTCGATCAGCAACGCGCGTCGAATCGAGCGCGAGACCCTGACGGTGGATCACGAGGCGCGGCCGGGCTGGATCTCGGGCGTGGAGCGCATCCCGGGCGCGGGCGAAGAGGTGCTGTGCGCCGCCGGCCCCGCCGTGGTGATCCGCCTGCTGGGCCGCACCAGCGACAACAGCCGCCTGCTGGAGCTGAAGCTGGTGTCGGGAGACGGCAAGCCGTTCTTCGCCGCCGCCAGCAATGTGCTGGTTCCGCCCAAGCCGGTGATCGCCGCCGCCTGAGGCACCCGACATCGCAAGACCACCGCGCTCCCGCCCCGGCTTTCATCCGGGGCGGGAGCGGTGCGTTGGGGGGGGCGAGCTCGGGCCTGCCCGACGCAGTTCTCCCCCTCCCCCGCGGAGCGCCCGCGGAGCGCGGGGAGGGGGCCGGGGGGGAGGGGGCTGCCGCCGCATGCGGAGATCTCCGTTTTCCTTGCATCAATCCCGATCCCTCCTCGCCCGTGCGTCGATCTCCCCATCCCCGCCTCTGGCCCCATCCGCCCGCGGCTCCGATCTTCCCGGCATGAGCGACGACGCCCCGGACACTCCGCTCGACCCCGCATCCACCGACGCGCTGCTGCGCTTCCTCCACCTCGCGGGGCAGCTGAAGAGCACGCCGCGCGCGGGGTGGGCTCTGCGCGGCATCTCGCGGCCCGAGTCCGTGGCCGACCACTCGCACCGCGTGGCGCTGCTCGCGCTGGTGCTGGCGCCGCGCGCCCAGCCGCCTCTGGACGTGGCGCGGTGCGTGGCGCTGGGGGTGGTGCACGACTTGGCCGAAGCTCTGGTGGGCGACATCACCCCCTACGACGGCGTGGGTGCCGATGAGAAGCGCCGCCGCGAGGAGGATGCGATGCGCCAGCTCGCCGGCCTCGCGGGAGACGATTCGCTGCTCGCCCTGTGGCGGGAGTACGACGCGGCCCAGTCTCCCGAAGCGCGGTTCGTGAAGGAGCTCGACAAGCTGGAGACCGTGTTCCAGGCCGCCGAGTACGAGCAGGGCGGAACCGCGGCGCCCGGCGCGCTGGACGAGTTCTGGCACTCCGCCGGCCCGCGGATCACCTCGCCCGGGCTTCGCGCGCTGCTGGATGGGGTGCGGCGGGAGCGCGGCGATGGGTGATGTCGATTCCGGCGCTTCGCCCATGACCGACGAGCCCGCGCTGATGGCGGAGTACGATCGCGACGCCGCGGCGAAGGAGGCGCGGATCGCGGCGGTGCTGGACGAGGCGGGGCTGCCGGGCCTCTTCCGCGGGATGCGGCGGTGCCCGGTGGAGCGCGGCTACCGCATGCGCGCCAGCTTCTACCGCGCGGCGGACGGCAGCGGCCCAGTGGGCGTGGACCCGCGCCACGGCCGGGTGCCGCTGGAGCAGTCGCTGTGGGTGATGCCCGAGCATGCGCGGCCGCTGGTGCGCGAGGTGGGCCGCCGCATTGCCGCCGCGCAGGGGCAGGCGCGGATCACGGGGTTCGAGGTGCGGCTGGAGTTCGGCAGCGCACGCGCGCACCTCACGCTGGCGGTGGAGCGCGACGCGCCGCGGCTGGACGACTTCTGCGGCGAGCTGATGGCGGAGGTGGAGGGGGTGTTCGGCGTGGCGGTGCCGTCGCAGCGCATCGAGGCGGGCGAGACGGAGCACCGGCACGAGCTGCTGGGGAAGACGATCCTGGCGCACCACCGCGCCTTCTTCCAGACCAACCGCTGGCTCACGCCCGACCTCGCCGCCGCCGCCCGGAGCGCCGCGGCCGACGCGTCGCGGATCGTGGACCTGTACTGCGGCGTGGGCCTCCACTCCGTGGTGGCGGCGACGCCGGAGAGCGCGATCGTGGGCGTGGACACGAACGCCTGGGCGATCGAGAGCGCGCGGGGCAACGCGGAACTCCACGGGCTGGCGAACGCGCGCTTCGACCGGTTGCCCGTGGAGAAGCTGGCGGATGCAGCCGTGGGCCGCCCGAGCGTGGTGTTCGTCAACCCGTCGCGCTTCGGGTGCGCGCCCGGGCTGGCGGAACGGATCGCTGCGTGGAGGCCCGAGGCGGTGTGCCTGGTGTCGTGCAGCATCCAGTCGCACGCGCGCGACCTGGCCTCGTTCGTGCGCGCCGGCTACCAGCCGCGGCCCTTCGAGAGCTTCGACATGTTCCCCTTCAGCGACTTCGTGGAGAGCGTGACCGAGCTGCGGCCGGGGTGAACCCTCCATTCCGTGGGATCCGAGGCCGTGCGGCCGTGGGGGGGCGGCAGGTGTCTGCGTGGGGATTTTCGAGTGAAATCGCCGCAACGGGCACACAGTGCGCCTTCGCGGAGTTCGACGGCGGCACCACCCGCGCACCCGAGCGGGAGCGAGTGTACGAGGTAGACGGGTACGCGATCTTTCCCTTCGCTGCCTGAAGAGTGCCGGCCACGTTGCCGGAGGATGCGCGGAAGAGCGTGCGCAAAGACTTGTAACCATCAACCGTCCAACAGGATGCGGAAGTTGCGCGCGGACGGGTCTTGCCGAACGAGAGGAGTGAACGATGCCGGATAGAGAGATCGCCACGCTGGCGGGCGGGTGCTTCTGGTGCCTGGAAGCCGTGTACGAGCAGCTGAAGGGCGTGGAGAAGGTGGTGAGCGGATACATGGGCGGGCAGGTGCCCAATCCTACCTACAACGCCGTCTGCGGCGGGCGCACGGGGCACGCCGAGGTGGTGCAGGTCACCTACAACCCCGCGCAGGTGAGCTACCGCGAGCTGCTGGAGGTGTTCTTCACCATCCACGACCCCACCACGCTCAACCGCCAGGGTGGCGACGTGGGCACGCAGTACCGCTCGGCGGTGTTCACCCACAGCCCCGAGCAGGAGCAGACGGCCCGCGAGGTAATCCGCGACGTGGAAGAAGAGGGCATCTGGGAGAGCCCGATCGTCACGCAGGTGCAGCCCGCGCCCGAGTTCTACCCGGCCGAGGAGTACCACCAGCAGTACTTCCGCCGCAATCCAGGCCAGGGCTACTGCCAGGTGGTGATCGCGCCCAAGGTGTCCAAGTTCCGGCAGAAGTACCTTTCCAAGCTGCAGCAGCCGGCGTAACGGCAACCGGTGTGATGGCAGGGTGGGGAGTGGGCCGACCCGGGGTGCTTCGCATGCCGCGGCTGGCCCCCTCCCCCGGCCCCTCCCCGCGCTCCGCGGGGGAGGGGAGAACTGCACGCGGGGGATGTGCGAGTGCGCGCCGCTGAAGTCCGCGAAGGCGCAATACAGTTTACCTAATGATCTCCAAGGTCCGCGACACCCTTCGCGAGCAGTCCTTCGGCCGACGGACGGGATAGCGGCTCTGCTTTCGCTTTACCCCGCGCTTCACCTGCCGGTCGCGACGCTCGCCTACGTCCTCCTCCAGGATCTCGTCGATTACGGCGCGATGGAGGTTTCTCCGAGCCTGAGGGGGAAAGGGCCGCGAATCGCGGCAGGGTACGACGGGTGACGCGGACCGTGTGGATGAATGAGATCCGGTCCGGGTCCTTCCCCGCGTGCACCGCCGCTTCGTGCATCAGCCCACGGAG
>Ga0247773_1000099_pt1 | contig 39985 bp, 39 predicted proteins | sample UWRJL092311B6_FD_179934 | JGI IMG/M metagenome (GOLD analysis project Ga0247773, IMG submission 179934) | Plant litter microbial communities from Arlington Agricultural Research Station in Wisconsin, United States - UWRJ-L092-311B-6 | ecosystem: Environmental > Terrestrial > Plant litter >... | reverse complement strand
CACGCGCGCCACCTCGGTGGTGGGCTGCATCATGTCGGTGATGAGCGAGTTGATGGCGTTCACGGTGGTCGCCCACCCGCCGCTCACCTCGCCCAGGCTCACGCGGTCGGTGTACTGCCCCTCGCGGCCCACGGTGACGGCCACGCGGCCCACCTCGGTGGTGAAGCGCTCCTGCCGCGCGGCGATGTCGTTGAAGGTGACCGCGATCTCGCCCAGCAGCGGGTCGCCGCTGTCCGGCAGCCGCACGCCGAAGTCACCCGCGCGCACCGCGCGAAGCCCGGTGAGCAGCCGGCGCAGCTCGTCGCGGCCATCGCCGCCGCCGCCATCGCCCCCCGCGCCATCTCCCCCGCCGCCACGACGCCCGCGCCGCGCGGCCGGCGCCTCGGCAACGGCCGACGAGCCGTTGCCGCGGCGGGCGCGGCGCGCGGGCACCGGCACCGTATCGGTGTCGGCCACGGCGGCGCGGTTCACGCGGCCGCGCGGGCGGCGGCCGGTGGACGCGGGCTGCGCGACTGCATCGACGGCGTCGGGGGAGAGGATTCCTGCATCTGCCGGCTGCCCGTTGCCGGCGGGCGGCATGGGCAGGTCCTGCGGGCGGTCATCACCGTTCGGCACGGTTTGCTCCTGCTGCGATGGGGTGTGGCGAGGAATGCGTCAAAGCCGGCCCGCTCCCCCTGGAGGGTGAGGAGCAGGGCGGCGGGTTCGTATCTCCAGCACCGAATAACCGGCTCGTCCGTGCGTGTCCCGATGCTCCGCGCCAGGCGGAGCCGTACCCGGGGCGCGCGGGATGATTGCGGGGAAAGTAAGGCCGGCGGCGGAATCCGCCAGCGGCCGGTGAGTCTGGCTCGCGGCCGGACGAAAATCTTCCGGCGCGGGCTCAAGGCGTGAACATCGCCCGGTGCGGGTTCGCGGGATGAGCGGAAACAGAAGATGCAATCCGTGGGCCCGCCGTGTAGTGGTTGGCTTAGCCAACAGCATGCCTCACCCTGGGGGAACGCGGGCGCATGGGGCCGCCAGGGTGAGCGCTGCTTCCCCCTTGACATCGTGTACTATGTAGTACACACTACATGGCATGACGACGCTGGGCGACTATCTGCGAGAGCGGCGCGAGGCGCTGCGGGAGGGCGACCGGGGCTATTCGCTGCGGCAGGTGGCGCAGCGGGTGGGGATCGAACCGTCGTTCCTGAGCAAGGTGGAGCGCAACGAATCTCCCCCTCCGTCGGAAGACACGCTGCGGCGCCTGTCGGCCGAGCTGTCGCTCGACACCGACACGGTGCTGGCGATGGCGGGCAAGGTCAGCAGCGACCTGCAGGAGGTCATCCGCCGCCGCCCCACGCTGTTCGCGGCGCTGATCCGCGAGCTGAAGGACCTGCCGGACCACGCGGTGCTGCGCCTGGTCCGCGAGGTGCGCGACGGCGAGTGGTAGCCGCCGCACCCACCGGGATCGCCGGAGCGTCGGCGCTTCCGCCTCTCTCCCCTCTGAGCCGTTGGAGGTTGGGATGATCGAGCTGCGCAACGATTCGCTGGTCTTCGCCTTTCCCCAGGTGCACGCAGACGCGCGGCTGGAGGTGGAGCTGCAGCGCACCCTGCGCATCCCCGACGACGGGAAGAACCATCCGCTCCCGCCGGGGCTGGGCCGCTTTCCGCTGCGCCACGTGGACGACCACGCCGCGCATCTCCCCGCCGAGTGGATCCGCCACGGCGGCGTGATGCTGCCGATGTACCAGGCCGAGGCGCTGTGGATCAACTTCCGCTCACCCGCCGGCTATCCGTTCGCGGTGAAGGTGGCGACGGGGAAGATCAACGCCGTCACCGGCGAGGGGTGGCGCGACGGGCTGAACCGAGGGCCGCAGGACTACGTGGCCGTGCCCGGGCAGCCGTGGCTGGACGGCTACGTGGTGGAGAAGGGGTTGATCCGCCAGTTCGTGGCGATGCCGCTGGGCGCCGGCTACACCGCCGAGGAGCAGGTGACCGGCGCGGCCGAGCACGGCGGGCTGCAGATCATGGCGTTTCCGCTCAGGCGCGAGGCGTGGGAGCGCATCCTGGCCGAGCGGGAGAAGATGCGGAAGAAGATGGAGGGGATGGCCGCGCCCGCGCCGATGATGGCGCGGGCCCCGGCGGCCGGGGGGATGGCGATGGGGCTGGGCGCCGGCGGCCGGATGCGGCAGTCGATCTACACCGACACCACCGCGATGGAGGACTGGGACCTGCGCGTGAGCAGCCGCTGCTTCGTGCACATCGCCAACTCGATGGTGTGGCGCTCCATCACCGGCACCGAGCCGCCGACGGTGCCGCCCACCTCGGCCGAGTACAGCCGCGCCGGCCTCCCCTGGTTCGACTACTACGCCGAGGGGCGGACGGCGGTGGAGGGCTCCGGGATCCTGGCCGGGATCAAGAGCGTGTTCACCTTCGGCAAGGAGAAGGGCGACGTCCCCCTCCCCGAGAACGAGCCCGTGGAAGCCGTCAACGTCGTCGCCCTGCACGAGAAGCACACCCCCGCGTCCGTTCGCGAAGGGGCGTTCTGACAGCATCTTCGGTGGATGAAAGACGGCGCCCCGGCACGAGATCGTGCCGGGGCGCCGTTCGCTTCGGTCGATGGTGCGGACCGCGATCAGCTCGCCGCGTCCGTCGTCTCGGGCTTCGGGGCGGGCGGGCCGCCGAGCGTCTCCACCACCTCGTCGAGCGGCGGGTTGCCGTGGAGGATGAAGACCACGCCGGGCGTCGGCACCACGTCCACCAGCGGGGTGCCGGGGGCGAAGCCGTGCGGCAGCGTCATCAGCCCCGCGTGGTCGGTGCCCAGCTCCAGCTCGTCGGCCGAGCCGAGCATTCCCTCGCTCACCTCGCCGCGCAGCTTGCCGGACTTGATCTTCCGCCCGTTGGGGAGCGACACGCCGCCGCGGATCACCGGGTAGAACGCCTCGGCCGCCACGTTGTCGGCGCCGGTGACGATCTGCAGCCGCTGCTCGCCGCCGTCGTCCACCACGCACACCTTCAGGCGGTCGGCGTTGGGGTGCTGCGAAAGGCTCTCCACCTTCCCCACCACCACCGGCTTCAGCAGCTCGGCCAGGGGCACCACGCGGTCGACGGTGTACCCCGCGTCCCTCAGCTGCCGGGCGATCGCCTCGTGGTCTTCGGGAAGATCGGGGATGCGCGAGCGGAGCAGGGTTTCGCTGACGTTCAGCACGGGCGTTCTCGGGACGATGATGGATGATGCGCGAAGCGCCGGCCACGCGGTGTGCCGGCGCTCGCGACCACGAACGAACGATGGGTCAACGGAGGGAGTGGGATTCGAACCCACGAGGTGTCGCCACCCGCCGGTTTTCAAGACCGGTGCATTCAACCGCTCTGCCATCCCTCCTGGCGGCGCACAATCTAATGCAGAATCCGCCATTCGCGTAGTCCGGAACGACGGGCATCGGTGACAGTCGATGAACGAGCGCAGGGCCGCCCCGGAATGCGCCGGGGCGGCCCTGCTCGTTCGTTCCGCGCCGGAGAGCGCGCTACCACCGCATCAGGGGCAGCCCTGGAACTTGGTGGTGCACGACCTGGGATAGCTGAGCAGCACGCCGATCTCCGCCACCAGCGCACCGTGCGCCTCGGCCGCGGCCGTCTCGAAACTCTCCACGCTCAGCTTGTCGATCTCCAGTGCGAGCTTCATGGCCGTTCTCCCGGGGATGGAGGTGATCCGAGCCGCCACACGCGGCGCGGTGGGATCGGCTCACGTCGCAGGGAACGATCCACGGTACGGCCGATCGGATGCGCGCTACGAAATCCGCCCTGCCAGCGTGCGCCGCGGACCCGATCGCGTTGGCCCCGTCAGCCTTCGCCTCCGGACTCTTCCCTGCCCGACGGAATCGAGCCGACCCCATCAAAGATTGCGTCGCCAATCGTACGCAGTCAACCGCATTGGGGGAGATGAGGAGCCAACCGCGCGCGCCTCACTCTCGCTCCACCACGATGCGCACCTCCTCCGCCGCGCCCGTCGCCGTCTCCGCGCGGACGCGGTGCTCGCCGGCGGACAGCCGCCACCGTCCGCCCGGCACCTCGGCTCCATCCACCAGCCAGCGGACGGGGGTGGCGGCGCCGGCGGCGTGGAAGGTGAGGGTGGCGTAGCGCGCGTCGATGCCGGCGGGGACGGCGTAGCGGTCGCCATCGCGCGGGGTGACGATGCGGAAGCGCTCGCCCGCCGGGCCCGCGAGCGCCGCCCAGCGGCCACCTTCCATCGCCGCCCACTCGGCGTACTCGTCGGGGAGCGCCACGCGGCCGTCGCGCTCCCAGTCATCCACCCGGCCGGGAACGGTGCCGGGGACGAACCACTCCACCAGCGACGGGCAATCGGGCGTGGCGCGCAGCCCGGAGAGGCGGCAGACGCGCGCGGGGACCAGCCCCGCCTCGGCCGGCGTGGGGAGCGCGCCGGGCGCGCGCCGGCTGGCGACGGCGAGCATCGACCGGTAGAGGAGCGGCCCGGCACCGGTGATCCCGCTCACGCCCTGCATCGGGCGGCCGCTGAAGTCGCCGACCCAGACGGCCACGGTGAAGCCCCGCGTCACCCCCGCCGCCCAGTTGTCGGTGAAGTGCCGGCTGGTACCGGTCTTGGCGGCGGCGGGAAAGGGAAAGTCGAACGGCGTCTCGGTGCCGAAGCCGGGGGCGCGGGCATCGGGGTCGGAGAGGATGTCGAGCACCAGCGCCGCGGCCTGGCGGCTCATCACCCGCTCGCGCCGCGCCGCCATCTCGCCGGGGCTGGCCGGCTGCAGCCGCACCGGCGTCCACTCGCCGCCGTTGGCGAGCGCGCGGTAGGCGTTGGCGAGCTCCAGCAGCGTCACGTCGCCGTTCCCAAGCGCCAGCCCCAGCCCGTAGTGCGGCGCCGAGTGCGTGAGCGACGCGAAGCCGGCGCGGTGCAGAGTCTCGAGCAGCGCCTCCACGCCCACGCGGTCCGCCAGCTCCACGGCGGAAAGGTTGAACGAGCTCGCCAGCGCCTCGCGCGCCCGCACGGGGCCGTGGAAGCGGCGGTCGTAGTTCTGCGGGCGATAGGGCCCGAGCGTGGTGGCGAAGCTGCGCGGCACGTCGGGGATGATGGTGGCCGCCGTGTGGCCGCGGTCGAACGCCAGGCCGTAGAGGAAGGGCTTGAGCGCCGAGCCAGGCTGGCGCGGCGAGCTCACCATGTCCACCTGCCCCACCTCGGGCTCCTGGAAGTCGGGCGAGCCGACCCAGGCCAGCACCTCGCCGGTGGCGTTGTCGAGCACCACGGCGGCGGCGTGCCGGGCGCCGCGGCCGCGCAGCACGCGCACGGTGTGGCGCACCTCGGCCTCCAGCAGCGTCTGCAGCTCCAGGTCGAGCGAGGTGCGCACGGTGCCGTCGCGCACGCCATCCGCCTCGGCCTGCCGCAGCACGCGCGTGGTGAAGTGCGGCGCCAGGAACGCCGCCGTGCCGGCCGGCGGGATCACCGGCTCCTCCAGCGCCCGCGCCACCTCGCCCGGCGTGGCATACCCCAGCCGCCGCATCCGCCGCAGCACCACGTCGCGCCGCGCCCGCGCCCGGGCCGGCGACGCGAGGGGATTGTCCGCCGAGGGCGACCGCGCGATCCCCGCGAGCAGCGCCGCCTGCCCCAGGCTCAGCTCCCGCGCCGAGCCGCCGAAGTAGAGCGACGACGCGGCCGACACGCCCACCGCGCCCTGCCCCATCGGCACGCGGTTGAGGTACTGCTCCAGGATCGTCCGCTTCGGGAGATGCGCCTCCAGCCGCAGCGCCCACACCGCCTGCCGCGCCTTGCCGCCCCAGGTGCGATCGATCGGCTCCAGCAGCCGCGCGGTCTGCATGCTGAGCGTGGACGCGCCGGAGCGGCGGGTGCCGCGCACGTTGTCGCGCAGCGCGCGCCCCACGGAGCGCGGGTCCACGCCGTGGTGCGAGAAGAAGCGATGGTCCTCGGCGCTGATGAACGCCTGGACCAGCCGCGGATCGAGCTCGCCGACGGGCGTCCATCCGCCGCGGCTGCCGTCCCGGGCGCGGGTGGCGCGCAGCGGAAGGCCGGCGCGATCCTCCAGCACCAGCCGCGGCACCGGCACCCGCGCCGCCGTCCCCGCCGGGAGCGGCCACGCGATCCATCCGCCGGTCGCCAGGACCGCGACCGCGGCCATCGCCACCACGCCGCGCGCCATCCACCGCGCGCGCCGCCCGACGGTCGGCGTGAGCATCCGCGCGACGCGCCGCCGCAGCGCCGGCCCGCGCCCGTCGTCCGGCGAATCGAGCGGGACCCATCCCCCGCCCGACGGTTCCGTCCCCCGGCGAACGAGGGGACGCCGCTCCGTGGCGTAGTGCATGCCTTCCTCTACTCTCCAGCAGGACGCACGGTGAACACGCCGCCGCCGCTGCGGCCGTGCACGCCGGGGTTGTACATCTCCTCGGCCTGCGCCGGCGCGGAGACGAAGCGGCCGGCGGTGGTGGCGCGGGCCAGGTAGGTGGCGTCGTAGCTCCCGCGCCAGAGCCGCCGGGCGAAGTAGACCACGCGGTCGTCGTGGATCTCGGTGTGGTCGAACGCCGACCACATCCCCGCGTCCCAGCTGCCGTAGCTCCAGTACCAGGCGCCGTGGAGCCCCTCCTCCTCCGCCTCGCCGTCGTCGGGCCTGGGTGCCAGCAGGTCGCCCGCGAAGGGGCTCACGGTGCGCAGGCTCAGGTCCACCGCCTCGAGCCCCGCGGGGAGCGGATCGTCGAGCACCACCATGCCGCGGTCTTCGGGAAGGGTGATGCGGAGCCGCACGCGCACCACCTGCCCCGCGGCCACGGTGGTGACGGGGCGGCGCGTGTCCACCGTCTCGTACCAGCGCTCCACCGAGATGCCGCGGTCCAGCGGGCGGTAGCTGGCGCGCGAGGTGATCTCGAGCACCGAGAGGGTATAGAAGACGGCCGGCCCCGTGCCCGCGGCGCGCAGCTGCACGCGCAGCGTCTTGCGCCCGTCCCAGCGCGTGGTGACCAGGCCGGCCAGCGCGTGGGTGCTGTCCGGCGTCTCGCCGCGGCGCGCGCGCAGGGTGGTGACCACGCGGTTCCCCTGGCGCACGCTCACCATCCGCTCCGCCACGCCCCGCTGCGTCGCCTCGAAGCGGTACAGCGCCAGCACCGCGGCGCCATAGTCCTGCGTGGTCCACTCCATCGCCCCTTCCTCGCGCCCCTGCTGCACCACCGTCTCCACCAGCGCGCCCAGCATGGGGTGCGTGGGCCGCAGCTCCACCGTGGCCGTCAGCAGCCGCGCCGCTGGCCGCACCGGCGAGGCGAAGTAGAAGGCGCGGTCGTACGCCGCGGGCGAAAGGTAGGCGCGCGTCCCGCGTACCCGTACGCCGGCCCAGGCGGCGTCCAGCAGCCGCAGCGCAGGCTCGCGGGCGCCGCGGCGCGCCAGCACCTCGGCCAGCGCCACGCGATCTTCCCAGGTCATCCGCGCGGCCTGCCCCAGCAGCAGGTTCTCGGAGGGGACGTCCGGCCGCCCCAGGCGGCTGAGGAAGTCGGCCGCGGCCAGGCGCTCGGTGAGCACCTGGGCCACGTACGGGTTGCGGACGCCCAGCGCGCGCTTCACCGCCTCGGGGTCGTGCAGCGCGCGGGTGAGGTAGGCGGCGATCCCGTTCAGCACGGTGTCGCGCACGGGGAAGCCCGCCTCGCGCGCGTCCAGCAGCACGCGCCCGGCGTATGCCGTGAGCCAGGGCGTGGTCCAGTCGCGCTCGCTCCACAGGCCGATCCCGCCGTCTTCGCGCTGCCGGCTGGAGAGGGTGCGGATCACCTGCTCGATGCGCGGCCGCGCGTCTCCCTTCAGGAAGGTGGCGCCGCTCGCCCGCTGCGCGCGGTAGAGCGTGACCAGCGGCAGCCCGCGGCTGGTGACCTGCTCGGAGCATTCGTAGGGGTAGACGTCGAGCCAGCGCTGGTACGCCTGCACCATCGCCAGCGGCGAGGTGCCGAAGCCCAGCACCAGCCGCGAGCGCGCCAGGTCGGTCTCGGCCGGGAGCTCGAAGGTGACGCTCGCCGTGTCGCGCAGCACGCCCGAGACGGCCTGCGTCACCGGCCGGTTGGCGGGGTGGATGGGGATGCCGACCCGCACCGCGTCGGCCGCGCCGTTGCCGGACACGTCGAAGCGGAAGCGCGCGGTGTCGCCCGCCACGGCGTGGTAGTGGAAGACCGCCTCGGCGCCGCGTCCCTCCCCCAGCGACAGCGTATTCCGCGAGTCGCCCAGCAGCCGCACGCCGCTCACCTGCGTGGACACGGCGGCGGTGATGCCGGTGGGGAAGCGGTGGTTCACCACCACGCCGGCCATGAAGTCGTCGCCCTCGCGCAGGAAGCGGGGGAGCGAGGGGCGCGCCAGGAGCGGGCGCGTGGCCAGGAGCGGCGCCTGCCCGCTGCCATAGCGGTCGCCCGCCGTCACCGCCAGCGCCATCACCCGGAAGGTGGTGATGTTGTCGGGGAGGAGGCCGGCCACCACCGCCTCGCCCTTCGCGTCCGTCACCACCGAGCCGATGAAGAAGGCGGTGGGGCGGAAGACGGAGCGGAGCACGCCGGCGCCGTCGCGCCCGCCGCCGCCGCCGGGGTTGCGCGCGCCCTTCTGCCCCTCGGGCACCTGCGGCGCCACCGAGACCAGGTTGCTGGCCAGCCGCATCCCCAGCCCGCGCGGCTGGTAGATCAGGTCGATGGGGTCGGGCGTGGTGTAGCCGGTGAGCGAGAGCACGCCCTCGTCCACCGCCCACACCGTGACCTCGCCCGCCTGGGGGCGCCCCGCCGCGTCACGCAGGCGAACGCGCACGCGGGCCGTGTCGCCCGGCCGGTACTCGGGGCGCAGCGGCTGCACCGTCACGGCCAGGCGCTTGACCTCGGGCGTCACCCTCAGCTCGGCGTACCCCACCCGGAGCGTGGGGCGGCCGGGATCGTCCACCGTCCCCGGCCGCGCGCTGCGCCCGCGCACCATCACCACGCTCACGAAGGCGTTGGGCGCGAATGCTTCGGTGATCGGGATCCGGAGCGTCTGCGTGCCGGAAGCGACGCGGATGCGGAACTGCTGCAGAACGCGCTCGCGCTCCACCGTCACCCACGCCTCCGCATCGGTGAACGGCGCGGCCAGGAGGATGGTGGCGGTGTCGCCGACGGCGTACTTCTGCCGGTCGGGGACCACCTCCATGCGGAACTTGCCGGCGTCGTTCCACGGCACCCAGCCGGGGCCCACCACCCAGCGGGTGAAGCGGGTGCGTACGGCGCGCCCCTTCCCGTCGCGCGTGGCGAAGGTGACGGTGTAGTCGCCGCCCTCGCGCGGGGTGAAGGCGCAGGGCGCGGGCGCGGTGCCGGTGGTGAGCCGGCAGCGGGCCACGGTGTCGGTCACCCACTCGCCCACTTCGTCGTACACGCCGTTGCGCATCCGGCGCACGGAGTGCCACTCGCGGCGCGCCACGGTGCCCTCCACCGCCACGCCGGCCACGGTGTGCCCGTCGGGCCGCACGGCGATCAGGTCCACCCGCACCGGCACCCCGGCCGACCAGAAGTACCCCTTCCCCTGCGGCCGCGCGCCCAGGTAGAAGTCGGCCGGGTGCACCATCACCGTGGCCGTGGTGGCCACCGTCTGCCGGTTCGCGTCGATCACCTCGGCATCCACGGTCAGCATGGCGGGGCGGCCGCTGGGCTGCGGCACCGCCTTCACCGGGATGTCGCCGTACCCCTTCGCGTCGAGCGTGTCGACGCCGCTCCCCACGGCCTGGTCGCCGCCCTGGCTCTCGCCGCTCCACCAGTCCGGCTCCTCGCCCAGCTGGTAGCCGTCGATGCCGGGGATGTTGACCGCCCAGGGCGACACCTCGGTCTGCCGCGCCGTCCAGCGCACCGGCGCGTGGGCCATCGGCGCGCCGAAGAGGTATCGCCCGCCCACCGTCACGCGCACCTCGTCCCCCGCGAACTTCGGCTCCCGGGGCACGGAGGCATCGACCAGGAACTCGGGCGGGCGGTACTCGGCCACCTGGTAGCTGGTGGAGCCCAACGAGCGCCAGCCGCCGTCGCGCCACCCCTCGATCGCCACGCCGTACTGCCCCAGCGGCACCTCGGCCGGGAGGCGGTAGCGCTGCTCGGCGGTGCCGAAGCGGGTGAGCGCCACCACCGTGTCGTGCACCGTGTTCCCGTCGCGGTCGCTGAAGCGCCAGCGCAGCGAGTCGCCGGGCGCGGGCGGCAGCAGCGAGCCCAGCGCGCCGTGGCGGACGATGGCCTTGGCGTACACCGGCTCGCCGGGGCGGTAGATGCCGCGCTCGGTGAACACCGCGCCGGCCATCGGCGCGCGCTCCTCGCCGTAGGCGCCGTACACGCCGAACTCGTAGGGCGCCAGGTCCGGATCGTATTCGTTGATCCCCACCACCGCCCGGTCGGCCCCGTCGCGCGCGGCCACGTACCCCTCGAACGCGCCGTTGCCGCAGTAGCCGTTGCACCCGTCCACCTGGGGCGGTCGGGGCACCTTGTAGCCGGTGAGCACGGCCAGGCCGCGCGCGTCGGTGCGGCCGGACGCGCGCACCGTGCCGCTGGTGTCGCGCAGCTCCACCTCCACCCCATTCCGTGCCTTGCCGTCGTTCACGCCGGTGACCCAGACCACGGCCTGGTCCACCCCCACGCGGGCGTGCACCGCCAGGTCGGTGACCTGCACCAGCGCCACGGGCTGGCCGCCGTTCTCGGCCTTGGCCGTGTCGACCCCGCGGCCGCCCACGCGCACGGCCAGGAGCGTTCCCCCGCGCTGCCGGCTCGCGTCAGCGGTGGGGAGGCGCACGCCGGTGATGGCGCTCTCGTCCTGCCGCCCCCTCACGGCGATGCGGCGGCGGGTGACGGCCGGCTCCAGCTCCCTCCACGCGTCCGCCCAACCCCACCCGCGCGAGAGGAAGCGCGCCTCCATCCGCTCGGGGACGCGCGCGACGGAGACGATGAGCGTGTCCACGTTCACGTGCTGCACCGCCAGCGTGCCGAAGCCCTGGCGCTCCACGATCATCTTGCCGTGGGGATAGAGGACGGACGGCGGCACCCCCGGCGTCTGGAAGGCGGCGCTCACCGGCGCGGGAAGGCGCTGCCCGAACTCGTCCGTCACCCCCGCGTCCACGGAGATGGTGTAGCCGCGGCGCGGCGCCAGCCGCCCCTCCATCGTCCACGCGTCGTTGACCGCCGCCGTGTCGCGCACGGTGAAGCGGCCGTTGCCCAGCCGCACGTGGCGCTGCACCTCGGCGCCGCGCACGGGGGTGGAGAAGACCACCGTCGCCGGGCCATAGTGGCAGGCGCTGTTCGGCGGACAGCCGGCGCGGAGCACGCGCAGCGGCCCGTAGGTGGCGAAACGCCAGTACAGCGGATTGGCGGTCGCGCTGTCCAGCCGCGCGGGGAGCACCAGGTCGGCCGTGCACCCGGCCAGGAGCGGGCGCTCGGGGACCAGCTCGGCCACGCGGCGCATGTCGCGGGTGGAATCGCCGCCCGACGAGCCGTAGTAGCGGAACCACTCCGGGTCGTCCTTCCCCATGCGGCGCTGGCCGGCCAGCCGCAGCCGCACCGGCGTGCCACCGTGGCACGAGGTGTCGGGCTCCACCCGCGCGGTGGCGAGGTCGCGCGGGTCGAAGGTGCTGCTCAGCAGCACGCGGAAGCGCGGCTCGCGCGGCAGGAAGCGCGGCGAGCCGTTGGGGCCCACGGGGTCGCCCGTGAGCACGCGCGCCTTCGCCACGCGGAAGGTGAACGCGTGCGGCCGCGGGAGCCGGCCGCCGTCCATCGCCGTGAAGGTGTTGGAGATGGTGACGCGGTACTCGCCCCCCGGCGCCAGCGGCTCGGCGGGGGTGAAGCGCAGGGTGACGGGGTCGCGCCACTCGGCCTTCCCGGCCACGCGCGGCGAGATGCGGAAGATGCGCTCCGCGTCCACCAGGTCCTCCAGCCCGCCCGCCACGGGACGATCGAAGGTGACCGTGACCGGCGCATCGGGCTCGGCCGGGTCGGCGGGCTCGCCCGGCTCGCCGGCGGACGGAGAGGTTCGCAGCACGCCCAGCTCGGGCGCGCGGGGTTGAACGGCACGAGCGGAACGGAACGCGAAGAACCCGGAGATTCCGAGGATCGCGAACAGCGCGAAGGCAGCCCTGCGCATGGAAGGAGAGACCGGTCCAGAGGTGTGGCGGAACGAGGCGCGGCTGGTTCGATGGACCGCCGGACGAGCCGCGTGGAACCCGCGGGATCGTCCTTGCCGGCATCGGGTGCGTGCCGTGGGGGACGGCCGCTACCAGCATGGGGGTGGACGATCGCTCGCGGGGCTGCTCGAGCCGGGAGATTCCAGCGATTTTCGGGCGCCTCCGCCGACCAGGAGAGGCGTCCAGCCGGAGCGCCGTCCTAATCGCATCGTAATACTGCGGCCGCCCGCGAATAGTTTCGCCATCTGGCCGCGGCACCGGTTACCGCGTGAATAAACTCGACGCAAGCGACCCCATGTGTTATATTCTTATGGTGCAGACCGCCTCCCCGGCACTCTGCGGCACCCCCGGTTCTTTCTGTACGGGCACCGCCCGGCCCACCGTTCTCCGTTGCGACCTCCATGAAACAACTGCTCCTCGCCGTGCTGGTGCTCACGGCCGCGCCGCTTTCCGCGCAAGCCCAAGGCATCGCCACCTGCTCCGCCGCCGATTCGGTGGTTGGCCCCCCGCCGCGCCGGCTGCCGCTAATGCAGCGGTACGACCGCATCACCGACACCACGCAATACGAAGTGCGGAAGGAAGAGGTGAAGATCATCTCGTCTTCGCCCAGTTCGTCGCTCCGGCTGATCACCTCGTTCCAGGGGCAGGCGCCGCAGCCCGGCTCGCCGGCCGCTACTGTGTTCCAGGTGGTAGTGGCCACCCAGGCGAACCGCGGTGGCCTGCTGGCGCAGACGGCCACCGCCGACCAGGCCCGGCTCGAGACCGCCGAAGGGCTCGCGATGCTCATCGACGGCACTCAGCGTCTGCGCCTTACTCGCGCGGGGTACAACAACGAGGTCAATCAGGCGAACCTGCTCCGCAACTCGCGCCTCTTGGAGATCTCCTCGTACGCGGTGACGGCCGAGCAGCTTCGCGCCATCGCGACGGCGAAGGACCGGATCGAGATCGCCACGGGCCCGGTCCGCGGAACTCTGGGGCGCGGCGAGATCAACGCGGCCAAGGAGCTGTACCGGGTGATGGTCTGCTCCGCCACGGCTGTCTCCGCGGCTCCGGCGGACAGCGCCGCCACGCCCACGCCCGCCGACAGCGCTGCCCCGCGGGCGACGCCTTGACCCGGCCTCTCGTCCACGCGGCACTGGACCGAAAGTCCCCCTCCGGCGGCGCGGCTGCCGGAGGGGGTTTCTCATTCTTCCATCAGGAGCGTCGCGTGCCGGGTGGCGCGGGTCAGCGCATCGGGCACGTGGCCGAAGGTGCCAGACACGCTCGCTGCACCGTCCGTACGCGGCCGGCCCCCTCCGTACGAAACGCGGCGATTCGTCGCCATCCGGGGCGAAGCCGTGCGTCACGGGGGGGCGGTCTCCGCGCGGAGCTTCGCCGCGTCACCCGATTTGCCCCGCAAACGCGCGGCGGCTAATATCCCCCGCTTCGAAACTTTCCGATCCTCCGCCTTGCACGGCGGTTTCACGGTTCAGGACGCAGATTCCGGGAATGGCCGACACCGAACTGATGGACAAGCTCGTATCCCTCTCCAAGCGGCGGGGATACGTCTTCCAGTCTTCCGAGATCTACGGCGGCACGGGGTCCGTGTGGGACTACGGCCCGCTGGGGGTGGAGCTGAAGCGCAACGTGAAGGAGGCCTGGTGGAAGGCCATGGTTCACATGCGCGACGACATCGAGGGGCTCGACGCGGCCATCCTGATGCACCCGCGGGTGTGGGAGGCCAGCGGGCACGTGGAGAACTTCACCGATCCGCTGGTGGAGTGCCGCAACTGCCACCGCCGCTTCCGGGTGGACACGCTCCTCTCCGAGACCGGCGCGGCCGACCTGGAGCACACGCAGTGCCCCAGCTGCGGCAAGACCGGCGAGTGGACCGAGCCGCGCGAGTTCAACCTCATGTTCAAGACGTTCATGGGGCCGGCCGAGGACACCGCGTCGGTCATCTACCTGCGCCCCGAGACGGCGCAGGGGATCTACGTGAACTTCCTGAACGTGCAGACCAGCGCGCGGCAGAAGATCCCCTTCGGCATCGCCCAGATCGGCAAGGCGTTCCGCAACGAGATCACGCCGGGGAACTTCACCTTCCGCACGCGTGAGTTCGAGCAGATGGAGATGCAGTACTTCGTCAAGCCGGGCTCGGACGGGAAGTTCTTCGAGGAGTGGCGCGAGGCGCGGTGGAAGTGGCACACCGACACCATCGGCCTGGCGGCCGACCGGCTGCGCTACCACCCGCACGAGAAGCTGGCGCACTACGCGAGCGCCGCGGGCGACGTGGAGTTCTTCTTCGGCGGCACCATCGGCGACGAGGGGTGGGGCGAGATCGAGGGGATCCACAACCGCACCGACTTCGACCTGACGCGCCACCAGGAGTACAGCGGCAAGAAGCTGCAGTACGTCGACGCCGCCGCGAACGAGAAGTACGTGCCGTACATCATCGAGACCTCGGCCGGAGCCGACCGGGTGACGCTGGCCGTCTTGGCCAACGCCTACCGCGAGGAAGAGGTGGAGGGCGAGGTGCGCACCGTGCTCGCGATCAAGCCCTCGCTGGCGCCGCTGAAGGCCGGGGTGTTCCCGCTGGTGAAGAAGGACGGCATGCCCGACCGCGCCACGCAGATCCACGAGGACCTGCGGGCCCGCGGCATCCCCAGCTTCTACGACGAGTCGGGCGCCATCGGCCGCCGCTACCGCCGGCAGGACGAGGCCGGCACCCCGTTCTGCATCACCATCGATGGCGAGACGATGGAAAACGGGACGGTGACCGTACGCGAACGAGACAGCATGCAGCAGAGCCGCATCAGCCAGGACGAGATCGTCTCCTATCTGCGGGAACGGCTGTAGGAACTGCGAGTGCCCAGTCCCAGGTGCCCAGTGCATGGTGCAACTGCGGGCGCCTGAACGACCTCCGCCGGATCGGCCCCGGGTGACATTCGGGGCTGGAGGACTGGGAACCGGGCACTGGGAACTGGGCACTGCTTTTCGGCACGCGCCTCGCGTCAGACGACGCGGGGCGCGTTCGTTCATACCGTCGCCGCGTTCCCGCTCCCATCCACCGCCGCACCGTCCCAGCCCATGAGCCCAATCCGCACCCGCGTGCTGGCCGCCGCCCTGGCGCTCGCCGCCGCACCCGCCACGGCGCAGCAGAACCGCGCGCAGGCCCGCCTGGACCTGGTGGGCCGCGGCCCCGTCACGCACACGCGCACCACCGACCTGGCCGTGTTCCGCGGCGTGGACGGCCGCGACTACGCCTATCACGGCACCTTCGGCGCCTGCCCCGGCTGCGCGCAGGGGCGCATGTACGTGTGGGACGTGACCGACCCCGCGCACCCGCGCATGACCGACTCGCTGCGCGTGGACGCGCTGACGGTGAACGACGTGGCGGTGAACGCCGCCGGAACGCTGGCGGTGCTCACCCGCGAGGGCGCGCCCAGCCGCCGCAACGGGATCGTGGTGCTGGACCTGAAGGACCCGGCGCACCCCCGGCAGGTGGGCGAGTACTGGGAGACGCTCACCGGCGGCGCGCACAACGTGTGGCTCGACGGCGACAAGGCGTACGTGGTGGACCAGGGCGGGAGCGAGCTGGCGATCGTGGACCTGGCGATCCCCAACGACCCGGTCCAGATCGGCCGCTGGGGGATCCCCAACTCGCCCGACCGCTTCCTGCAGGACGTGGCGGTCAAGGACGGGCTGGCGTATCTGAGCTACTGGAACGACGGGCTGGTGATCCTGGACGTGGGGAACGGCGTGCGCGAGGGAACCCTCCGCCGCCCGAAGCTGGTGGGCCAATACCGCTACCGGGTGGAGTGGCGCGGCAACCGCTACGGCAACACGGCGTACGCCTTTCCCTACACCAACGCGGCGGGGAACCGGTACGTGTTCGTGGGCGACCAGATCATGCCGCGCGACGCGAACCTCGACCGGCGCTTCGACACCGGCGGCTACGTGCACGTGCTGGACGTGAGCGACCCCGCCGTCCCCAAGGAGGTGGCCGCCTACTCCGCCCCGCAGAGCGGCGTGCACTCGTTCTGGATCCAGAACGACACCATGTACGTGGCCGCGTGGACCGGCGGCCTGCGCGTGGTGGACGTCAGCGGCCGGCTGGGCGGCGACCTGCGCGGCCGCGAGATCGCGTCGCTCAGCACCAGCGACGGGGCGGCGGCGGTGCGCGACTTCCCCTTCGCCTGGGCCGCGGTGCCGCACAACGGGCTGGTGTTCGCCAGCGACTTCAACTCGGGGCTGTGGATCGCGCGCCTGGTCCCCGGCAGCACCGCCTCCGCTCCGTAACCCCGTCCGGCGATGAGGAGACGCCGCTCCCTCACCACCGGAGCGGCGTCTTCTCGTTTCTCCATCTTCGTCGTGGGTGAGGCTTTCCAGGAAGAGAACACGGAACCACAACGGGAGGAACGGAACGACAACGGTTGTTCACGCGCGGAAGCAACCGTTGTTGTTCCGTTTCCTCCGTTGTCGTTCGGCGTTCTCTTTTTTGCGGTTGGATCTGCCGCGACGGCAGGGATGACCGCGGCACCGATTCTGCGCGATGACGAGGGACCGGGCAGGCGGGCGCTGTTCCAGCGGGACCCGCCGACTTATCTTGCCCGCCTCCCGCTGTGCTGACTTGGCTCGACTGGATCAACGAGGGACATGTACAGGCTACAGGAAGAAGAAGAGGGCGAGGACACGCCCCAGCCGCAGCCCGAGACGGCTGAGCGCAACGCCGCCTCGATGACCGACGCGGTGCGCGACCGGCTGTTCGACGCGCGCAACCTGATCATCAGCGGCGAGATCAACCAGAAGCTGGTCTCGCACGTGATGGGTCAGCTCCTGGCGATGGCGGCCGCGAGCGACGATCCGATCACCATCTTCATCAACTCGCAGGGCGGGCACGTGGAGAGCGGCGACACCATCCACGACGTGATCCGCTTCATCAAGCCGCGCGTGCGGATGGTGGGGACCGGGTGGGTGGCGAGCGCCGGCGCGCTGATCTACGTGGCCGTGCCGCGCGAGGACCGCTACGCGCTCCCCAACACGCGCTTCCTGCTGCACCAGCCCGCCGGCGGCTCGCGCGGCATGGCGGCCGACGTGGAGATCGAGGCGCGCGAGATCCTGCGGATGCGCGAGCGCATCAACCGGATCTTCTCCGAGCAGACGGGGCAGACCATCGAGCGCATCGAGACCGACACGCACCGCAACTTCTGGCTCGATGCCCGGCAGGCGATCGACTACGGCCTGGTCGGCCAGGTCATCCGCTCCACCGACGAGCTGAAGTAACCCCACGCCACTCCGGCGGATGAAGCGCGACGGGCCGCTCCCCTCCAGGAGCGGCCCGTCGCGTCTTCGATTCCCCTTCGCGCCATCAACCGTCGTCGACCGCGCCATCATCCGCCCCGTTCGCGGCGGGATAGGCGAGCGCGCCGCGCATGGGGTCCAGCACGTGGCTGATCTGGTCGGCGGTCTGGATCTTCCCCACCTGCCCGTCCAGCACCGTCCACGGCGTGACCGTGTACTCGCTGATCGGCTCGCCCTCCGCTTCCTTCTCGCGGCGGCTCAGCTCCACCAGTTCCTCGGCCACCCGCGGGCTGGCGCACACCGCCGCCAGCGCCGGGCACTTCTCGTGCGGCATCCGCTCGAACACGCACCACACCGTCACCGTCTTGGCCATGCGCCACTCGCCGGGTTCAGGGTTCCGCCCGCCGTGCCCGCAAGCTTCTGCCGGAAGGATGTGTGCCAGCGGTGACGCGTCGGGTGCGGCCACATTCGTGTCTTTACGCCACCCCGCGTGCGCATCATCTTCCTGGGGCTGCCCGCACGTCACCACCACCATGGGGACCCGATGAACTGGCGCGAATACATCACCGTCGACCCTGGAATTCTCGTTGGCAAACCGGCCATCCGCGGGACGCGTTTGGGAGTGGACTTCATCCTGGAGCTGTTCGCCGAAGGCTGGACGCGCGAACAAGTTCTGCGGAACTATCCGACACTCACGCCGGAGGCGCTCCAGGCCGTGTTCGCTTACGCCAGGGAATGCGTGAGCGACGGGGCCATGCAGCCGCTCCGCCAGGGCGTGGCATGATTCGGCTTCTCGCCGACGAGAACATCCCCCTTGATACGGTCGCGATCCTCCGAGAGGCCGGATACGACATCACCGCCGTCGCCGAAGATGCTCCGCGTGCCCTCGACGTCGAGGTGCTGCGGATGGCACGGGACTCGGAACGCGTGCTTCTGACCCTCGACCGAGATTTCGGGGAGCTCATCTATCGGGATGTGGCCCCCGTCCCACCGGGCGTGGTGTACCTGCGCATTCCCAAGCCATCCCCGTCGTCGGTTACCGCGGCGTTGCTGAGCTTTCTCGCGGCTCCCGGCATCGTGGTGCTCGGCCGCTTCTCGGTGGTGACGACGGACACCGTCCGCCAGCGCGTGCTGGGCCGATGAGGTACGACGTGTTCCAGCGGCGGGCGCGGGAGATGTTCGCCGAGATCCCGCGCGAGCTGCGGCACGGGGTGGAGGCGGTGGTGGTGCACCCGGAGGCGCTTCCCCACCCCGCCATGGAGGGGATCTTCACGCTCGGCGAGTGCGCCACCGGCGAGCACGACGCCGGCGGCGAGCTCCCGGGCGACCTGCGCTCGGACGTGCACCTGTATCACGGCTCGTTCCGCGAGCTGGCGCGGCGCGACCCGGCATTCGACTGGGAGGCCGAGCTGTGGGAGACCATCACCCACGAGATCCGCCACCACCGCGAATCCGCCGCGGGCGAGGACGCGCTCGAGGAGCTGGACTGGGCCGAGGACGAGAACTTCAAGCGGCGCGACGGCAAGCCTTTCGAGCCGCGCTTCTACCAGGCCGGGATCCCCGTCGCCCCCGGGACCTGGGAGGTGGATGGCGACCTGTTCGTGGAGCGCGCGCTGACCGCGGATCAGGTCGAGGACGATGACGAGGTCGCCGTCACCATCGACGGCGACGAGGTGTGGGTGCCGGTCCCCGATCCGCTCGGCGACATCCACTTCGTGTACCTGGACGGGCTCTACGACCGCGACTTCGACGTGGCCGTGGTCTTCGTGCGCCAGCGCGGCACCTGGGAGCAGCTGCGCGGGCTGATCGGCGGCCGCGCTCCCACCGTCCTCGAATCGTCCGTCGAGATCGACGACCTGGACGACGAGGGCGACGACGGGCCGGATTGATCGGACGATGTGGATCGCCGGGATCGCCCGGCGGTGGCGCTCGCGCGTAGATTGGCCCGGCTCCCGGCTCGCCTCCCCGCATCTCTCGTGATCGGATCGATGACCGTACGCTCGATGTTCAACCCTGGCCGGCGGATTCTCGCGCAACGCGCGCGGCGCCGCCTCGTCCGCGTGGCCGCGGCGCTGATCGGCGCGTCCGCATGGGCGCCGGCGGCGGGCGCGCAGGAGCGGACGGCCGCCGACACGACGGCGCCGCTGATCGTGAACGTGGCCGGGCGCGCGAGAACCACGCTGGACGGGCGATGGCGCACCATCGTGGACCCGTACGAGACGGGATACTACAACTACCGCCGCCGCCCCGACGCCAACGGCTGGTTTCGCGACCGCAAGCCCGCCAACGCGCAGGAGCTGGTGGAGTACGACTTCGACCGCTCGCCGCTGCTGAACGTGCCGGGCGACTGGAACTCGCAGCGCCCCGAGCTGCTGTTCTACGAGGGGACGGTGTGGTACCGCACCCGCTTCGACCGGGCGCTGGCGCCGGGGCGGCGGCTGTTCGTGCACTTCGGCGCGGCCAACCACCAGGCGCGCGTCTGGGTGGATGGGCAGGCGCTGGGGATGCACGAGGGCGGCTTCACCCCGTTCGACTTCGAGATCACCGGGCTGATGAAGCCGGGGGACCACTCGCTGGTGGTGAAGGTCGACAACACCCGCCATGCCGAGGCCGTCCCCACCGTGAACTCCGACTGGTGGAACTACGGCGGAATCACCCGCGAGGTGACGCTGGTGGAGACGCCCGCCACCTTCGTGCGCGACTACACGCTGCAGCTGGACCCCGCGAACCCCGCCCGTGCCCGCGGCTGGGTGCAGCTGGACGGCCCCGAGGCCGCGAGCACGCGCGTGACGGTGCGCATCCCGCGCGCGGGGCTGGCGCAGACGGTGACGCCGGACGCGCATGGCCGCGCCGAGATCTCGCTCGACGCGCGGCGGCTGGAGCGATGGTGGCCCGGCCGGCCCACGCTGTACGACGTGGAGATCACCACCGCCGCCGAGACGGTGCGCGACCGCATCGGCTTTCGCACCGTCGGCGTGCGGGGAACGCAGATCCTGCTGAACGGCGAGCCCATCTTCCTGCGCGGCGTGTCGGTGCACGAGGAGGCGCCGTACGAGGCGCGGCGCGCCTTCAGCCGCGACGACGCGCGCACGCTGCTGGGGTGGGTGAAGGAGCTGGGCGGCAACTTCGTGCGGCTGGCGCACTACCCCCACAACGAGGCCATGCTGCGCGAGGCCGACGAGATGGGCATCCTGGTCTGGGCCGAGATCCCCGTCTACTGGACGATCCAGTGGGAGAACCCGGCCACGCTCGCGTCCGCCAGACAACAGCTGGGCGAGATGGTGACGCGCGACCGCAACCGCGCGGCGGTGATCCTCTGGTCCGTCGCGAACGAGACGCCACGCGACGCGAACCCGGCCGCGGGCCCGCGCATCGCCTTCCTGCGCTCGCTGGTGAGCCATGTGCGCGCGCTGGACGGCACCCGGCTGGTGACCGCCGCGCTGGAGCACCGCTACGCCGGCCGCGACACCATCGTGATCGACGATCCGCTGGGCGAATCGCTGGACGTGATCGGCAACAACGAATACCTGGGCTGGTACGACGGGTCGCCCGAGAAGGCCGACTCCATCGTCTGGCGGAGCGCGTTCGCCAAGCCGCTGGTGATGAGCGAGTTCGGCGGCGACGCGCTGCAGGGGATGCACGGCCCCGCCACCGACCGCTGGACCGAGGAGTACCAGGCGCGCATCTACCAGCGCCAGGCGGCGATGCTCCGGCGCATCCCGAGCCTGGCCGGCACCTCGCCGTGGATCCTCAAGGATTTCCGCTCGCCCCGGCGGCCGCTCCCCGGCGTGCAGGACTACTTCAACCGCAAGGGCCTGGTCTCCGACCGCGGCCAGCGCAAGCAGGCCTTCTACGAGCTGCAGCGCTTCTACGCGGAGATGCGGGCAGCGCGGCCGGATCCGGCGGCGCGGCGGTAGGGGCGGAGCGACGGATGCGCATGGTCGCGTCGGAGTGCTGAGCTGGCGCGAAGGAAGCGGCGTCACCCGGCGCACGGCGGGGAAATCCAACGTGTGCGGGCGGACACCGCGGGCGGACACCGCACGGAGCGCAGGAGGTCGGCGCCCGGTTTGCAGAGAGGGGGATGAGGATTCGGCGCGGCCGCGGTGGCCCCCTCCCCCCGGCCCCCTCCCCGCGCTCCGCGGGGGAGGGGGAGAACTTCGCGCGAGGAGTCGGATTCGGCGCGAGGCGGCTGTGAGAGGAGTCCGTGGAAGGGAGACATCCGCGCGGTGGCCGGCCTCGTCGCGGGGATGCCGGCGAGGGAGTCCGCGAAGCGGACTTTGGGCCGTCGTAGCCCTGGGTTTCAACCCGGGGGTCGGGGCGGACGGCGCGCGCACAGGCAGAGGCGAACCCATTCCCCGCGTGAGGGATGCGCGCCCGGAGGGCCGGGACGCCGCCGCGCCGCGAGCGGGTGCCGAGGGTGAGCCGCGGAAGCCTGGCGCGGCGGTGGCCCGGCGCGGTTGGCAACAGTCGTATCGTTGCCTACCGCGCGCGCAGCCCGGCCCGGAGCGCAGCGGAGGGACACGCCCAACACCGTAGTTCCAGCGGTTCCAGCAGTTCCAGCAGTTCCAGCAGTTCCAGCAGTTCCAGCAGTTCCAGCAGTTCCAGCAGTTCCAGCGGTTCCAGCGGTTCCAGCGGTTCGAGCGGTTCCGGCGGTGGACGATGACGACGACGGGAGGCGGCTTGGCGGAGAGCGAAGCGGGTGCGGCGAAGGAGATCCGGCGCGAGGCGGGGCCGTACATCACCCCCTACGAGGTCGCGTTCGGCGAGGCGGGGCTGGAGGCGCGCGTGTTTCCGCGCATCCAGGCCGAGGCCGACGAGCACGGCGAGGACCCGGCGGCGCGCGAGCGCTTCGCCTTCCTGACGCTGGCGCAGGAGGCGGTGCGAGACATGGCCCCGCCCGACGCCGGCCCCGAGGAGCTGGAGGAGCACCGCGCGCTTCTCTTCCACGGCTTCAACTTCTGGCGTTTCGGGCGGCGCAGCTACGTGCTGCACCCGGCGGTCGCCCGCTACCTGGTGGAGGCCGCCCCCGCGCTGGACGGGTGGCAGCTGGCCATGCCTGTGCCCAGCGTGTACGTGCAGCTCCCGCCCAACCTGTTCTGGGCCAGCATCAGCACCGACATCCCCCCCGAGCCGGTGGATGGCTTCTTCGCCACCGTGGCCGACGGCCGCGATCCGATCGGCGGCGCGTACCAGGACCTCAACGTGCTGATGGTGCTGGGGATGCGGCGCGGGCGCGCCGGGTTCAGCGTGATCCCCTTCGACACCGAGGTGGGCCCCGGCATCCCCGCCACCTGGGCCGACGCGCCGGGGCGCGAGGGCGCGAAGGACTTCGAGAACATCCTTCCCGGCGGCGAGATCGCGGGGCTGTACTCCATCCTCACCACCACCGAGGCGCTGAAGCTGCTGGCCCGGGCGATGTGGTACGTGGACACCAACCCGGCCGACGTCGAGGCCTTTCCCGCCGCCGAGCGCCGCGGCGAGGAGCGCGCCGGCCAGGTGCCGCTCACCCGCCTGCCGTTCCACCACGTGCGGCTGGCCGGCGGCGGCACCCTGGAGCACCAGGGCCCCACCGGATGAAGGCGCCCGAGGTCGCCGGCGTCCTGCACGAGATCGGCATGCTGCTGGAGGTGGTCGGCGGCGACCCGTTCCGCGCCAAGGCGTACGCCACCGCCGCGCGCCGCATCGAGGCCAGCGGCGCCGACCTGGAGCAGCTCGCCGCCGCCGGCAGGCTGACCACGCTCCCCGGCGTGGGCGCCGGGATCGCCGAGGTGATCCGCGAGATCGTGACCACCGGCACCAGCCAGATGTACGAGCGGCTGGCCGCCGAGACGCCGATCGGGCTGTACGACCTGATGCGCATCAAGGGGCTGGGCCCCAAGCGCGTGCGCACCCTGTACGCCGAGCTGGGGATCGACTCGCTCGATGCGCTGGAGAAGGCAGCCGCCGGGGGGAAGCTGCAGACGCTCCCCAACTTCGGCGCGAAGACGGCGGAGAAGATCCTGGAGAGCGTCGCCTTCGCCCGCACCGCGCGCGGGCGAAGGCGCCTGTACGCCGCGCTGGAGGTGGCCGACCGGCTGCTGGAGTGGCTCGGCACCCTGGGCGGCGTGACGAAGGCGGAGGTCGCGGGCGAGACGCGGCGCGACCTGGAGGTGGTGGAGTGCGTCGACCTGGTGGCGGCGGCCGCGGAGCCGGCCGCGGTCCTCGCCGCCTTCCGCGCGCTCAGCGGCGCCGCGCCCGAGGGGCCGGCCCGGCCGGGAAAGGCGGAGATCCGCTTCAGCGACGGGCTGCGCGCCACCCTGGTGGCGGTGGAGCCGAAGCACTTCGCCACCGCGCTCCTCTACGCCACCGGGAGCGGCGAGCACCTGCGCCAGCTGGAGGCGCGCGCCGGCGAGATGGGGCTCCGCCTGGCGCCCGACGGCCTGTGGCGCGGCGAGAAGCGCGTGGCGACCCGCGACGAGAAAGCGGTGTACAAAGCGCTCGGCCTGGAGTACATCGAGCCCGAGCTGCGCGAGGGGTGGGGCGAGATCGAGGCGGCGGCCAGCGGCACGCTCCCCACGCTGGTGGAGATCGGCGACCTGCGCGGCACCTTCCACTGCCACACGACCTACTCCGACGGCCGCGCCACCGTGGCCGAGATGGGCGAGGCGACGCGGGCGCGGGGATGGCGCTACCTCGGCATTGCCGACCACTCGCAGAGCGCGGGGTACGCGGGCGGGCTGCCGCCGGCGCGCGTGGCCAACCAGCAGGCCGAGATCGACGGCTGGAACCGCGCGCACGGCGGGAAGGGGAAGCAGCGCGTCCGCCTGTTCAAGGGCGTGGAGAGCGACATCCTGGGCGATGGATCGCTGGACTACGCCGACGACGTGCTGAAGAGCTTCGACTACGTGGTCGGCTCCGTACACTCGGCGTTCGGGATCGGCGAGAAGGCGATGACCGACCGGCTGGTCCGCGCGGTGTCGAACCCGCACCTCACCATCCTGGGCCACGCCACCGGCCGCCTGCTGCTGCGCCGCGACGGCTACGACGTGGACGTGAAGGCCGTGATCGACGCGGCCGCCGCCCACGGCACCTGCGTGGAGATCAACGCCGACCCCGCGCGGCTGGACGTGGACTGGCGCTGGGCGCGTTACGCCGCCTCGCTGGGCGTGCTGGTGCCGATCGACCCCGACGCGCACAGCACCGACTCGCTCGACCACGTGCAGTGGGGGGTGCGGGTGGCGCGGAAGGGGTGGCTGGGCCCGCGCAACGTGCTGAACACCTTCGAACTGGATGAAGTGGAGGATTTCTTTGCCGCGAGAAAGCAGGGGCGCCCGCCGTGAGCGCCTGGCGCGGGTGCTGGACCGGCTCCACGCCGAGTACCCCGGCAGCAAGTGCTCGCTCGACCACGAGAACCCGCTGCAGCTGCTGGTCGCCACCGTCCTCTCCGCGCAGACCACCGACGCCTCGGTGAACCGCGTGACCCCCGCGCTCTTCGCCCGCTTCCGCACCGCGGACGAGTTCGGGGCGGCCACGCAGGAGGAGATGGAGGAGTACCTCAAGACGCTCAACTTCTTCCGCAACAAGAGCCGCTCGCTGATCGGCCTGGGGCAGGCATTGGCCGAGCGCTTCGCCGGCCAGGTGCCGACCACCATCCCCGAGCTCACCTCGCTCCCCGGCGTGGGGCGCAAGACGGCCAACGTGCTGCTGGGCGTGGGCTTCGGCATCGCCGAGGGCGTGGTGGTGGACACCCACGTCAAGCGCCTCTCCGCGCGGCTGGGGCTGACCCGGGAGGAGGACCCGGAGAAGATCGAGCAGGACCTGATCCCGCTCCTCCCCCCCGAGCGCCGCGTGATCTTCACGCACCTGATGATCGACCACGGCCGCGCCGTCTGCACCGCGCGCAAACCGTTCTGCGACCGCTGCGTGGTGGCGAACCTCTGCCCCACCGCGCCCGCCGTCTACCGCGAGCAGGTGGCCGCCGCCGTCGCCCTCGCGGCCGCGGAGCCGGCCTGACGAACGCACCGTCAACGATCCGCCTCTCTCGCCTGCGAAGCGCGGAGAGGCAGATCGCCGTTCCACGACCGCGTGTACACATCAGCACGATTCTGCGGGATGCGCCGGCGTGCCGGCCCCGGGTGAAGTCTCCGCATCTAGCGCCTGCAAAACGAGTTGCGCCGGACCGGTACGCGGCCGTCGGACGCAGGCGACGAAATGCTCGTTCCAACGCCCTTTCCGACAGGATTGATCGGACGCCAGGAGCGTATTACCTTTGCCGCCGGATCGTTGCGGCGCCTGTGCCGCAGCCTGCCGCGCCGGCCCGACGGAGCCTGCCATGCGCATGCGTTCGTTCGCCCCTGTCGTCTCCCTGATTCCCGCTCGCCGTGATGACCTGGCGCGGGCCAGGACCGGCGCGTCGTGTGCCGCGAGCCGTCGTTGTCGCTGCCGCCGCTGTGGCCGCACGGTCCTGAACATCTCCTGAAACACCCCCCGAGGCTCGGCGCGCATCTGCGCCGGGCCTCTGTCATCTCCATCGATCAGGCCGGCACCGCCAGCCACGAGTGACGAGAACGCGGATCGATCGCATGCACGATCGCGCGCCGGGGACGACCCACATCGCGCCGTAGGAATCGTACAGGAGCGTGACGTAAGGCCCGAAACAAGCGTTGCCCTTTTTCACCCTCGAACGGAGCACGGACCCATGCTGAACCCCGACGACCTGAAGGTCGACTCGTTCCCGACCACCGCCGCGCAGATCAGCGGCGGCACGGGCGACTGCTGCACCGGCTGCGTGAGCGGCTGCGGGATTAACCCCACCGCCAGCGGCTGCGACAGCGCCTCGGGCGACGCGGTGTGCCCGGTGGACCAGTTCGCCGTCGCGTACTGAACGCCGCGGGCGGACGGCCCCTTCCCTCCGCCCGTACCCCACGCCGCCACATCCCGGTGGACGGCAGACCTCGCCATCTCGACACGGAGCCCGACCGATGCTGAATCCCGACGACCTGAACGTGGAATCGTTCCCGACGCACGACGCGCAGATCAGCGGCGGCGGCGGCGGGTTCTGCTGCACCGGCTGCACCAGCGGCTGCGGCATCAACCCCACCGCCGGCGGCTGCGAGAGCAACAGCGGTGATTTTCTCTGTCCGGCCGAGCCCGGGACCGTGATCTCGGTCGACTAGCACCGGCCTCACCTGGCGGGCGGCGCGCGCTTCCGCGGCCGCCCGCGCTCCCCCGCCGCCGCGACGCCGCGGCGGCACTCACCCTTCGTCACCGAGACGGAACCATGCTGAATCCCGACGACCTGAACGTGGAATCCTTCCCGACCGCCGCGATCATCTCCACCGGCCCCGGCGGCGGCTACTGCTGCACCGGCTGCACCAGCGGCTGCGGCATCAATCCCACCGCCGGCGGCTGCGCCAGCGGCGGCGGCGGCTTCACCACCCTTGAGGCCGCCCAGCGCGAAGTCGCCGCCGACTACTGAGCCGGCGAACCTGCGCGGGGCGTGGCCCCTCCGGCCCCGCCCCGCGCTTCCCCTCGTCTCCGGGGCGCTCCCCATGGCGCTGAACCCGGCAAGGAGGAGCCCGATGGCCACGCTGATCCTGGACGTGGACGACCTGGTGGTCGCCACCTTCGACCCCGGCATCACACCGGGCACGGGAACCGACATTCCCTACAGCCCGTACTGCTGCACCGACAACAACAGCGGCTGCGACACCAACCGTGAAGCCGGCTGCACCGACGTGAAGGCCGGCTGCTGGGCGGTCGCGCCCGGCGCGGAGTGACTCTCGTCCAACACCGAACCGAAAGCCCACGATGATCCGCAGACTCGACGTCGGCGAGCTGACCGTCACCTCGTTCGAGATCGCCGCGCCGCTGGCGCCCGCCTTCCGCTACACGCCGGACTGCTGCACCGACGAGTTCAGCGGCTGCAAGACGGGCCCCGAGACCGGCTGCCCCGTCGACACCACGATCGCCACGGCCTGAGACGCGCGCGCGAATCTCCCGATTCCCGCCGGCGGCCCACCAGGGGAGATCGTGGACGGCGGGGGCAGATGCGCCCGTGGCCGCGACGTTGTATAGTTCTGGACTTGGCATTCCCGCGCCCGGCGCGCTCCACAGTGCGCGCCGGGCGCTCGCGTCGCGGGGGATCGAAACGGACCGTTTCACCAGACAGGGCACGATGCTTCACCCGACCATCAAGGAGCTGCTCACCGGCGCCGCCGAGCCCGGGAGCACCGTCACCGTGCGCGGCTGGGTGCGCACCCGCCGAGACTCCAAGGCCGGCATCTCGTTCATCAACGTGAACGACGGCTCGGCCTTCGCCAGCATCCAGGTGGTCGCCGGGAAGGAGCTGCCTAATTACGAGAACGAGGTGCGGAGCCTCACCAGCGGGTGCTCGGTGGTGGTGACGGGCGAGCTGGTGGCCACGCCGGGGCGCCCGCAGCCGGTGGAGGTGAAGGCCACGGCGATCGAGGTGCTGGGGTGGGTGGAAGATCCGGAGACGTATCCGATCCAGCCGAAGCAGCACTCGATGGAGTTCCTGCGCACGGTGGCCCACCTGCGCCCGCGCACCAACACCTTCGGCGCGGTGGCGCGGGTGCGGCACACGCTGGCGATGGCCATCCACCGCTTCTACGACCGCAACGGCTTCTTCTGGGTGCACACGCCGATCATCACCACCAGCGACGCCGAGGGCGCGGGGGAGATGTTCCGCGTGAGCACGCTGGACATGATGAACACGCCCCGCGGCGCCGACGGGCAGGTGGACTACGCGCAGGACTTCTTCGGCCGTTCGGCGGCGCTCACGGTGAGCGGGCAGCTGAACGTGGAGGCGTACGCCGAGTCGCTGGGCCGGGTGTACACCTTCGGCCCCACCTTCCGGGCGGAGAACAGCAACACCAGCCGGCACCTGGCCGAGTTCTGGATGATCGAGCCCGAGATCGCCTTCGCCGACCTGAACGACGACGCCGACCTGGCCGAGGCGTTCCTGAAGTCGATCTTCACCGACCTGCTGAACGAGCGCGCCGACGACATGGCGTTCTTCGCCGAGCGGGTGGACCCGCAGTGCATCACGCGCCTCCAGCACTTCCTGGACAACAGCTTCGAGCGGATGGACTACACCGAGGCCGTGCGGCGCCTGGAGGAGAGCAAGGCGAAGTTCGAGTTCCCGGTGAAGTGGGGGATGGACCTGCAGAGCGAGCACGAGCGCTATCTCACCGAGACGCTGGTGGGCCGCCCCGTGGTGGTGATGAACTACCCGCGCGAGATCAAGTCGTTCTACATGCGCCTGAACGAAGACGGGAAGACGGTCGCGGCGATGGACGTGCTGGCCCCCGGGATCGGCGAGATCATCGGCGGCAGCCAGCGCGAGGAGCGGCTGGACGTGCTCGACATGCGCATGGCCGAGCTGAGCCTGGACCCGGCCGCCTACTGGTGGTACCGCGACCTGCGCCGCTACGGCACCGTGCCGCACGCCGGCTTCGGCCTGGGCTTCGAGCGCGCGATCCAGTACGCCACCGGCATCGCCAACATCCGTGACGTGATCCCCTACCCGCGCACCCCCGGCAGCGCGGACTTCTGACGACTCGTCGAACGCACCGCTACGAAACGGGCGCCGCGCACACGGCGCCCGTTTGGTTGCGGGATGCCGCCGAAGCGCACTGCAAGGCCGCGCTCGGTGGAGTACATCGCGGACCGTAAAAATGGACATATGAGACATTTCGCCATCCCGTCCGAGATGAGCGCGGCGTGGAAGCCCGCCGAGACCGTGCGAACGCGACGAAATCATCGCGGCACTCCATCCCCCGATGACGCGGTTGGCGATGCGTGTCTCCGCACGAAACGACGGCGCGAGCGATCAAGGATGAATAGCGGACACGAGATGTGCCTCGTCCAGCCGGTGAGGATCCCGCCGCGACGCCGGTGCGGAGCAGCATGGAGGCCCGCGAAATCTTCATCTTCCCGAGGGTTGATCGCAGCCTCGCACGGCGTTACCATCAGACCATACCCCGCACGTTTGGGAACCTGGCGGCAGGAGATCGGGATGCTCGAGGCAGCGACCGGACGGTGTATCGCCCGCGAGGCCCGTCGCGCCTGTCGCCGCCTCCATCATCGAACGCGCTGATCCCGCGGACCGCACGCCACGCCCTGGCGCGCGGTCCGTTTTTCGTCATCCCGTGAAAGGAGCAGAACCGTGAAGAAGCTGACGCTGACCCCCGACGCGCTGCGCGTGGAGAGCTTCCCCACCGCGCAGGAGCAGAGCGGCCTGGCCCACGTGCGCGACGAGGCCGACGGGCGCTTCGGCACGTCGGTCAAGATCAACTGCATCCCGTGCACCGAGTCGCCCACCTGCCGCTGCGTGTGACGCACGCGCGCCGCTGACCCCGCGGACCGCCCCGCCCGCCGCGGCGACGATCCGCTCTTCATCACCCCGAGCACGGAGAGCCGGATGAACAAGCTGAGCCTGAACGCCGAGGCGCTGCGCGTGGAGAGCTTCGCCACCGCCCGCCAGCCGGCCGAGCGCGGAACGGTGAACGCGCACGTGGTCTCGCAGGGCGCCGAGAGCTGCTACTGCACGTCGGTGAACATCGGCTGCTGGTGCAGCGAGCGGGCGACCTGCTGGGACTGCGCCTGAACCCATCGACCGCGACGAGGAACCGATGGACAAGCTGCGGCTTTCGATCGGCGAGCTGCGCGTGGAGACCTTCCGCACCGCCACGCCGGCGGAGACGCGCGGCACCGTGAACGCCCAGGGGGTGACGCTCGGCACCGGCTGCAACAGCCGCAACTGCACCTCGGCGGTGAACGCCTGCTTCTGCACCGAGAGCCTGTCCTGCCGCTGCGTGTGACCCACGCGGCGGTACCATGGTCCCAAACCCGAACGTGGAGGCGCGAGATGAAGAAGATCCACCTCGACCTGCAGGCGCTGCGCGTGGAGTCGTTCACGACGGCGGCCGCGCGGCCCGATCCCCGGGGAACGGTGCGCGGCGCCGGGGCCAGCTTCTACGCCACCGGCTGCATCCAGTGCGGCACCGCGGCGCGGATGACCTGCTACGCCGGCTGCCCCACCGGCGTGGACGCCGGCTGAACGGAGTGGAGACGGAAGGGACGGCCGCCGAATGGCGGAATTTGCCGGACACCTCAGCAAGCGAGCGGAACGATGAGGAAGATGAGCCTGGACGTGGACCAGATCGACGTCACCTCGTTCGAGACCGACCGGTACGACGACGTGCGCGGCACCGTGAACGGCGCCGACGACGCGATCACGCAGCTGCACTGCGGCGGCACGGTGATGATCGGCCAGGTGAGGCCGGACGACTGCACCAGCGGCTGCGTCTGCTGCCGCTTCCGCCCGGCGCGCCACCCGCAGGTCTGACGCAACCACGCGTCCCGGTGCCCGGCCCACCACGGGCCACCGGCGTCCCCCCACGAACCGCCCGCGTCACGAACCCCCGCCCCGGCGCGTTCTTGGGGCGCAACAGCCGGTGGGGCGCGGATTTCGGACGCGCGAGGCGGGCGCTATCTTGGAGGGACGCACGCGGACCGGCCGCGCCGCGCCTCAATCCTTCGCACCCCGACCGACATGCCGCAGCTCCCCACGCGCGAGCAGGCGCTCGCGCTGATGCACCAGCACGTGCAGAGCGAAAGCCTGCGCCGCCACATGTACTCGGTGGAAGCCGCCTGCCGCGCCTACGCCCGCCGCTGGAACGAAGACGAGGAGCTGTACGGCCTGGCGGGGCTGCTGCACGACTTCGACTACGAGGAGCACCCGGAGGAGCACCCGCTGGCGGGCGAGCCGATCCTGCGCGAGCAAGGGTATCCCGAAGAGGTGGTGAGGGCGATCCTCTCGCACTACCCGGCGCGCACGGGCGTGCAGCCGCACACGAAGATGGAGCGCACGCTGCACGCCTGCGACGAGATCACCGGCCTGATCACCGCCGCGGCGCTTGTCCGCCCGTCGCGCTCGGTGACGGACCTGGAGGCGAAGTCGGTGGTGAAGAAGATGAAGGACAGGCAGTTCGCGGCCGGCGTGGACCGCGACGAGGTGCGCAAGGCGGCCGAGGAGCTGGGCGTGGAGCTGAACGAGCACGTGCAGTTCGTGATCGAGGCGATGCGCGGCGTGGCGCCCGAGCTGGGGCTGGCCGGCGCGGCGTGACGCCACGGGTGGCGGCGGCGGGCGGGTGATCCCAATCCCACGAAGGAAGCTGGAACGATGCGATCCATGCGGCTGAGGCGGGCCGCCCTCCTGGTGCTGGCGGCGCTGGCGGTGGCTGGCTGCGGCGACAGCGTGATGTTGTCGCCGGACCCGTCCAGCATCGGCTCCGGGGCGTACACCCTCACACAGGTGAACGCCACCGCGCTCCCCTTCGACGTGCGCAACGACGCCACGGGGCGCGTGACCATCACCCAGGGCTCGCTCACCGTGGGCGACGGCACCTTCCAGCAGAGCCTGACGCTCGAGGAGACGCCCGCCAACGGGGTGACGGGCGTGCGCCAGAGCGCCACGCAGGGCACGGTGACCGTCACGGGCGATCACATCGTCTTCAAGACCAGCGACGGGGGGATGTGGGAAGGCACCGCCTCCGGCGCCCGGATCGACTACACCGTCCCCGGCAACAACGGGTCGTTCGCCTTCACCTTCCGCCGCTGACCGGGCGAGCCGCCCTTGCGGTCGCCGTGGCTGGTTCCGTGGCCTCCGTGGCTCGCGCGAAGCGCCCTCCGGTTGCCGTTGAAACGCGGATGAGGGATCAGGCAGGCGAAGCGCGCCTCGAGCCTTCTCGCTCCGGGCGCGCCGTCGTTATCGTTCGACGCCGCAACTGCAACAGGTGAACACGGAGCAACGGAGGAGCACGGAGCCACGGTTGCGCTCGCTCACGCCACGGCTACGGCGCGTCACGCCGGATCCGTTGGCCCCGGTTGGGCGATGCGCGCGAAACGTGTAGCTTTGCTCTTCACGAAACTGGGGTGATGAGCAGATGGATTCGACACGGACACACTCCGGCACGATCGAGCAGATCCTGATCGCGGGGCCGAAGGGAACGCCGCGCGCGCCGGTCGATTCCGCGCGGGCGGTGGCGGGGATGGGGCTGATGGGCGACCGCTACTTCGGCCAGAAGCCCGGCCGCTACGCCGCCGACCGCCAGGTCACGCTGATCGAGGCCGAGGCGGTGGAGGCGGTGCGCGACGGCGGCGTTCCCTTCACCGCCGCCGACGCGCGCCGCAACCTGGTGACGCGCGGCGTGCGGCTGAACGAGCTGGTGGGCCGCACCTTTCGCGTGGGTGGCGTGACGCTGCGCGGCGTGGAGCTCTGCCACCCCTGTGGCCATCTTGCGAAGCTCACCTATCGCGGCGTCACCCGCGACCTGAAGATGCGCGGCGGCCTCCGCGCCGAGGTGCTCGCCAGCGGCGAGATCCGCGTGGGCGACCCGCTGGCCGAGAATAGATAAATCAGTCACCCTGATTCAGATGTAGCTCTCGGCAAGCGACAGAACGCTCCTTATTGACAAATTAATAGAGGATAAACAAAATGACTCATTTGTACATGGCGTCCAACAGACAAAGGGGACTTATATGATGGCGGCGACACCAAAGCATTCTGCTTTTGATGACCTGCGGGAGTACGTAGACGCGTTTCGCTCTTCATCAGACCGTTCGCGCTTTGCGTTATACGTAATCATGGTCGCGAGCGTGCTAATCGCAATTGCGACTTGGAATGCACATCCCGGCGGTTGGCCTCTGCATCGTTTGCAGGCGTGGTACGGACAACCGCTTGGCAAGCAGCCGTTCATGCACGGCGACACAGTGCAAATCAAGATTGCGCGTGAGGAATACCTTCGGGAGTTCGTGGCGCGCGGTGTTATGACATCTTCGCCGATCCCTGGCGTTGCAATGGACGTCAACGACTTGGGACTGATCGGGGGCACGGCGCTGCTCCTGCTCACCCTCATCCAACTCTTTTGCTTGTTGCGCGAGCATGAGAACCTGCAGCTAGCGCTGTTCAAAGTACGGCAACTGTGCATGGAAGATACGGAGGGACACGGCCGAGGAGACAGTCGCGCAAACCTACTGTATCATGCGTTGGCAATGAGCCAGGTGTTGAGTTCTCCTCCTACCCTCGCACGATGGCGGCGACGGGGGGTGCTTCGTCATTTCGGGGTCATCTACTTAATTCCTGTGGCCGCTCAATTGTGGGTGCTTTGGAACAACGCGTGGACTCGTGATCTCGGTGCTATGTATGGTGTTGACGTGCGCACCGCACTCATCGTTCAAGGTATCTTAGCCTTTCTGATTCTAGTGCTTAGCGTAATCGCTTTGATCGTCTCACGCGCTATGACCCAGCGCTGGAACCGCGCATTCTATCGGATCAATCCGGGGCGGTGGGTCGCTCCGCAGCCAAGCCTCCTCACTTGGATGAAGATCGGGTTCGGGCGCACTTCGCAGACGGATCGGCTCCATACGAAGATGCTTACAGCGATGGTTGACTCGCTTGTCATCGTGGACCCGCGTGGGACTGGGGCTGTGCAGGTTAAGTGCAAGATACCCGTGCAGCAGGAGCGCATTCGAAAACCCGATGTAGCTCGTATGTTTGAGGCGCTGAACACAGATGGAGAGCGCGACGCGCGAGCTTGGTGCAGTGCGCGCGCTGGAACCTCATACGCAGCGTTGACCAACTTCAGCCTAGAGCGAAGCGAGTATCGGCCACGAAACGACGGAGGGCCGGTGTGGGCGGACTGGGTTGTACACGGGCGGTGGACTTTCAACTACGTCGAGGCGGAGTAGGATTCGAGTCACGAGCCGCCAAGGCGGGCTGCTACGGCGCAGGTGCCTCCTACCACCGCGCACGATCAACGCTATGTGCATCAGATTCAGCCGGGTTGACGGGAAGGCCACATTCCGCTATCTTAGCCGGACATTGCTGGAAAAGCGGGGACCGGCAGGTCCCCCACCTGTTGGCTCACTTGCTCGCGAGAGCGTGATGCTGCCAGGTCCGCGAAGCCGCGACGCGCCCCTTCCACCTCGCCCTGACGAGTGGAAGCCGATGGGCGTGTGCGCAGCGAACGGGCCTGAACACTTTCAGGCCCGTTTTTTCGTCTCTCATTCAGGAGATTGTCCCCATCAACGAGAAGCTGCGCGTCAACCGGCAGATCCGCATCAGCCCCGTTCGCGTGATTACCCCGGACGGTGAGCAGGCCGGGATCATCCCGATCGAGCAGGCGATGTCGATGGCGGAGGAGCTGGGGATGGACCTGGTGGAAGTCGCGCCGATGGCCCGTCCGCCGGTCTGCCGGATCATGGACTACGGGAAGTACAAGTACGAGGAGCAGCGGCAGGCGCGCGAGGCGCGCAAGCGGCAGCACCACGTGCAGATCAAGGAGGTCAAGATGCGTCCCGGCATCGAAGACCACGACTTCGAGTTCAAGACGCGGCACGCGCGGCGGTTCCTCGAAGAGGGGAACAAGGTGAAGCTCACCATGATGTTCCGCGGCCGCCAGATGGCGCACCCCGAGTTCGGGCGCCAGGTGCTGGACCGCGTTTCCACCATGCTCGGCGACGTCAGCAAGGTGGAGCAGCATCCGCAGCTCGAGGGCCGGAGCATGGTGATGGTGCTCGCCCCCACTGCAAAGACGACCACCTGAGGGCACGGCGAGAGCCTGCCCCAGCGAAAGGAAGCAGTACCATGCCGAAGATGAAGACGCACCGTGGCGCCGCCAAGCGGTTCAAGACCACCGCCAAGGGCCGGGTGAAGCGCGGTCACGCGTTCCACAGCCACATCCTGACCAAGAAGTCGCAGAAGCGGAAGCGCAACCTGCGCGGCACCACCATGCTGGCCAAGGCCGACGAGCAGCGCATCAAGCGCCTGATCCAGGCCTGAGAACCGGCGTTCCGTTTCCGTACCTTTACGACTTCTCCTGAACTGAGGGATACTCCATGCCCCGCGTGAAGAACAACGTGGCCCGGCTGCGCCGCAAGCGTCAGATCCTGGCCGACGCCAAGGGCTATTTCGGCCGGCGCAAGAATCTCTACAAGACGGCCAAGGAGGCCGTGGAGCGCGCCCGCCGCTACGCCTATCGTGACCGCAAGAACCGCAAGCGCGAGTTCCGCCGCCTGTGGATCATCCGCATCAACGCGGCTGCCCGCACGCACGAGCTTTCGTACAGCCGGTTCATGGACGGCCTGAAGAAGGCCGGGATCGAGATCGACCGCAAGGTGCTCGCGGACCTCGCCGTGCGCGAGCCGCAGGCCTTCGAGCAGCTCGCCAGCGCCGCCAAGTCGGCCGTGGCCTGAGGCCATCTCGATCGGCACGGATGTCCAGAGCGGCGCCGGGGGGTGATGACCCTCCGGCGCCGCTTCGCGTCTCCCTCCCTCGCCGCCGCGCCGGCCCTGGAGCGCGATTCGGGGCGCGGGGGTAGCCATCCGGCGGCGGCGGGCGCTAAGTTCGGGGGTTCGGATCGTTCCGGCCGGGACGGGGAGAGCACGAGCGAGATCATCCGGGTTGAATCGTGAGCATCGTCGAAGAGCTGATCGAACAGCTGCGCGAGATCCAGCGCGAGGGCGAGGCGGCCGTGGCGGCCGCCGGCGGCGCGCAGGAGCTGGAGGCGCTGCGCGTGGAGTACGTGGGCCGCAAGGGTGGCCGGCTGACCGCCGTGCTCCGCCGCCTGGGCGAGCTGGGCCAGGACGAGCGCCCCGCCGTGGGTGCCGAGGCCAACCGCGTGAAGGACGCGCTGAGCGCGCTCCTGGACCAGCGCGAGGCCGGCTTCGCCGTGGCCCGGAGCGGCCCGCGCGTCGACCTGACGCTCCCCGGCCGGGAGCGCTGGAAGGGCGGGCTGCACCCGGTGACGCAGGTGGTGGAGGAGATCTGCGACATCTTCCGCGACCTGGGGTTCACGCGCGTGGCGGGCCCCGAGGTGGAGACGGTGGAGTACAACTTCTCCAAGCTCAACACCCCGCTGGACCACCCCGCGGCCGACATGCACGACACCTTCTACCTGGACGACGGGATCGTGCTGCGCACGCACACGTCGCCGGTGCAGGCGCACGTGATGGAGCAGTTCCAGCCGCCGGTGCGCGTGGTGGTGCCCGGCGCCGTCTACCGCCGCGACCCGTTCGACGCCAGCCACGCGCCGGCGTTCGAGCAGCTGGAGGGGCTGGCCGTGGACGAGGGGATCACCTTCGCCGACTTCAAGGCGACGATCACCGCGTTCATCCACCGCTTCTTCGGCGGCGCGGTGCCGGTGCGCTTCCGCCCCAGCTTCTTCCCCTTCACCGAGCCGAGCGCCGAGGTGGACGTGCGGTGCCAGATCTGCGGCGGCGGCGGCTGCGCGGCGTGCAAGCACACGGGGTGGATGGAGATCATGGGGAGCGGGATGGTGCACCCCAACGTGTTCGCCAACTGCGGCTACGATCCCGAGAAGTACACCGGCTACGCCTTCGGCATGGGCCCCGGCCGCATCGCCATGCAGCGCTACGGCGTGACCGACATCCGCCTGCTGTACGAGGGCGACATGCGCTTCCTGGGGCAGTTCTCGTAACTGCGGTGCGGGAGTGCGGAGTGCTGGGTGCCGAACCACTCAAGGTAACTGCGGTGCGGGAGTGCGGAGTGCTGGGTGCCGAACCACTCAAGGTAACTGCGGTGCGGGAGTGCGGAGTGCTGGGTGCCGAACCACTCAAGCCCGATCGCACCTAGCACCTAGCACCTAGCACCTAGCACCTAGCACCTAGCACCTAGCACCTAGCACCTAGCACCTAGCACCTAGCACCTAGCACCTAGCACCGCATCTTCTTTTTCGAAATCGCGGATCGATAGATGGACGTTTCGTATCGCTGGCTGAAGGCGCTCGCGCCCACGATCGACGGTAGCCCTCGCGAGATCGCCGAGCGGCTGGCCATGCTCGGCGCGCCCGTGGACGAGATCATCGACCTGGGCGCCGGGATCGGCGACGTGCTGGTGGCGCGCGTGGACGACGTGCGGCCGCACCCGAACGCCGACAAGCTGCGCATCTGCACCGTGAACGCCGGGAGCGTGGGCGAGGCGCTGCAGGTGGTGTGCGGCGCGCCCAACGTGGAGGCGGGGCGCTTCTACCCCTTCGCCCCGGTCGGCGCCACCCTCCCCGGCGGGATGGAGATCAGGAAGGCCAAGCTCCGCGGCGAGGCCAGCGAGGGGATGCTCTGCTCCGCCCGCGAGCTGGGGCTGGGGCGCGACCACTCGGGGCTGATGACGCTCGGCGACGGCCACACGCCCGGCGAGCGCTTCCGCGAGTCGCTGGGGCTGGACGACGCGCGCCTGGTGGTGGACGTGACGCCCAACCGCGGCGAGCTGCTGTCGCACGTGGGCATCGCGCGCGAGCTGGCGCCCAGGGGGGTGGACGACATCCACCTGCAGCCGTTCCCCGGCGGCACGCGCGCCCGGCTCCCCTGCCGCTCCGCGCGGCGCGAGGGCGACTGCGCCAGCATCCACGTGGAGATCGAGGACACGGACGCCTGCCCGCGCTACATGGGGGCGATCCTCCACGGTGTGAAGGTGGGCCCCAGCCCCGAGTGGCTGTCCACCCGGCTGCGCGCGGTGGGGCAGCGGCCGATCAACAACGTGGTCGATGCCACCAACTACGTTCTCCAGGAGCTGGGCCAGCCGCTGCACGCCTTCGACCTGGCCAGGCTGCGCGGCGGCGAGGTGGTGGTCCGCCGCGCCCGCGAGGGGGAAGCGCTGACCACGCTGGACGGCGTGGAGCGCACGCTGCTCGACACCGACCTGGTGATCGCCGACGCGGAGCGCGCCGTCGCGCTCGCCGGCGTGATGGGCGGCGAGAACAGCGAGGTGGGCGACGGCACGACCGACCTCTTCCTGGAGTGCGCGCTCTTCGACCAGCGCGTGGTGCGGAAGACCACGCGGCGGCTGGGGCTGTCGACGGACGCCAGCTACCGCTTCGAGCGCGGGGTCGACCCCGAGGGGCAGCCGGAGGCGCTGCAGCGGGTGATCGAGCTGATCGTGGCGGTCGCGGGCGGGCAGGTGGTGGCGGCGATCGACGTGGATCCCAGGCCGTTCGAGCGGCCGGTGATCGCCGTGCGCCCCGAGCGGGTGGCGCGCATCCTGGGCGTGGCGATCGACGCGGACGAGATCGAGCGGCTGCTGGACCCGCTCGGCTTCGAGGTGAAGAAGCGCCAGCCTGTGCGCGTGACCGTTCCCGGCTATCGCCACGACGTGCGCACCGAGATCGACGTGGTGGAGGAGATCGCCCGCCGCCGCGGCTACGGCTCGTTCGCCGACACCCTCCTCCCCTTCCGCCCCAGCGCGGTCCCCGAGGACCCGCGCATCGCCGTGCAGAAGCGGCTGCGCGAGCTGTTCGTGCGCTGGGGGTTCCTGGAGGCGCTGACGCTCCCCTTCACCCCCGAGACGCAGGGCGCCGCGAAGGTGCTGAACCCGCTCAGCCAGGAGGAGGCGTTCCTCCGCACCTCGCTGCTCACCACGCTGCTGAAGCGGGTGGAGCACAACTTCGCGCATGGCGTGCGCGACGTGCGGCTGTTCGAGATCGGCACCGTGTTCCACGCGTCGGCGACGGGCGCGGCGGGCGAAGAGCGGCGCGTGGCGGCCGTGTTCAGTGGCGCGCGTGCCCCCGCGCACTGGAGCGGGCCCGCGGGCGTGTACGACGAATACGACCTGAAGGCGCTGATGGAGGAGCTGGCCGCCGATTATCCGGATGCGCGCGTGGAGGTGATCGACGCGGCGGGGATGGCGGGGTTCGCGATCCGCTCGGGGAACGCGGTGGTGGCGCGCGGCCGCCGCGCGCCCGAGGGGATGGTGGACGCCCCGGCGTGGGCCACCCCCGTGCTCCTGCTGGAGGCCACCCTCCCCGCGGCCGCGGTGAAGAGCAGCGCGCGCAGGTACGTGGCGCTCCCCACCCACCCCGGGAGCGAGCGCGACCTGGCCCTGCTGGTCCCCTTCGCCGTGACCGCGGCGGAGCTGGAGGCCACCATCCGCGGCGCGGCGGGCGCGCTGCTGGAAGAGGTGTTCCCCTTCGACCGGTACGAGGGGAAGGGGCTGCCGGAGGGAACGCGGAGCCTTGCATGGCGCCTGCGCTTCCGCGCGCCCGAGCGCACGCTGACGGACAAGGAGGTGGATGCCTCGGTGGACGCGGTGCTGAAGGCCCTGGAGGAGGGCCACGGTGTTCGGCGCCGCTGACGACGACGCGCCCGACGCGGCCGCGGGGTGGGAGCGGCTGGAGCGCGCCGCCACCGCCGCCGCGAGCGCGCTGGAGGAGTGGCGCCGCCGCGCGCGCGAGGCCGAGACCGAGGTCAGCCGCCTGCGCGACGAGCTGGAGCAGCTCACCACGCTGGGCCCGCTTCCCAGCGCCGAGGCGGGTGACGAGCTGCGCAGGCTGCGCGCCGAGAACGCCGTGCTGGTGAGCCGCACCGCCGAGGCGCGCAAGCGCATCACCGGGCTCCTGGCACGGCTCTCGGTGCTGGAGCAGCGCCGGTGAGCCGCCCGCCGCGCCGCCCGCCCCCGCCCCGCCACACCGTGGCGGTGGAGATCGCGGGCGAGAAGCACGTGCTGCGCAGCGACGTGCCGCCCGAGTACACGCGCTCGGTGGCCGCGC
>Ga0247773_1000098_pt1 | contig 40018 bp, 39 predicted proteins | sample UWRJL092311B6_FD_179934 | JGI IMG/M metagenome (GOLD analysis project Ga0247773, IMG submission 179934) | Plant litter microbial communities from Arlington Agricultural Research Station in Wisconsin, United States - UWRJ-L092-311B-6 | ecosystem: Environmental > Terrestrial > Plant litter >... | reverse complement strand
CGCTCCCGTGAAGGTGCCGAGGCGGATGAGCAGCCCCGAGAGCACGACGAGCAGGAGGTTGGCCGCGGGGCCGGCGAGCGCCATCCGCGCCGCGCGCTTCGGGTAGCGGCGAGCCCAGAGCGGATCGTACGGCGCGCTCGCGAAGCCGAAGGGCCACCCGGAGACCAGGACGGAGATGATCGGGAGGACGACCATCCCGAACGGCTCACGGCGGATGTGGGGGAGGGGATCGAGCGTCACCTGGCCGCCGTGGTAGGCCGTCAGATCACCCAGCCGCTTGGCGGCCCAGGCGTGCGCGGCCTCGTGCAGCGTGGTGGAGAAGAGGAAGACGATGTAGTAGGCGAATCCCTCGGCGAGGTTCGGCATGGGGCAGGTTCAGGCGTAGGCGGGCGGGACCGGATGTTTTGCCGGCAGCAACAGTAGTGGAGTCGCAACGACCTTGCAATCTGAACGGAGGCTGAGCGCCCGACGAAACCACGGCCCCCGCCGCTCTGGAGCGGCCGAGCGGAACGTTGCGACCGGAGTGTGACGCGCGGCCCGCTGAAGCGGTGGATTGTGAACTCCACCGGAGCGGCTTTTCTGCGATCACGTGGCCTTGATGCTGGAGCCCGAATTCAACCGCCTGGAACCCGTTCGCTCAGCCGATGCAGCACCCCGTCACGCCGGATGGCCGCTACTTCGTGGTCCGTGGCCGCCTCTGGCGCTGCGCGAACCCGGCGCTTTCCCCGGAGGATCGCGACCGGCTCACGCGCGACCTGATGAAGGCGCGCTCAGCCGTCGGCCGAGCCAGGCGACGTGGCGATGCCGAGGCCGAACGTTCGGCGCGCGGGCAAGTGCACGAAGCCAAGGTCGCGCTCGGCGAGCGGGGACCCGTCTGGTGGAGCGACGCGGCGCCCGACTTCAACCGCCACCTCGCGAAGAACACCCCGTACCGAGAGTGGTACTCCGCGCTTTCGGGCGAGGAAGCGTAGCGATTCGCGCGGGGCGCCATCGCCGTCCGTCGTCGGGGTGTGGCGTGGGGGGATACGCTACCTGAGCTCCTGGGCAAGCCCGATGAGAAGCCCTTCGGGGCCACGGATATAGCAGAGCCGATAGACGTCCTGGTACTGGACGACTTCGCCGACGAGCTCCGCGCCGCGTTTGGCGAGCCGGGCGAGCGTGTCGTCGATGTCGTCCACGGTGAACATGACGCGCAGGTAGCCGAGGGCGTTCACCGGGGCGTCGCGGTGATCGGCGACGACGGCGGGCACGATGAATCGCGAAAGCTCGAGCCGGCCGTGGCCGTCGGGCGTACGCAGCATGGCGATCTCGACGTGCTGGTTCCCCAAACCGGTGACGCGGCCGGCCCACTCTCCCTCGATCGTGGCTCGCCCCTCGAGCGACAGGCCGAGCTCGGTGAAGAACTCGATCGCGGCATCGAGGTCTTCCACCACGATGCCGACGTTGTCCATCCGCTTGACCGCCATGACGTCTCCTGGTTGTTCAGTGGACCAATCCCGGCCAGCGCGTGGGACGGAGCACATCGCCGAACCCATCTCGATCCGGATTGCACTCCGCCGCCCTGGAGCTCGCGGCGTTCCACCGTGCGACTGCTCGCATCGCGTGTGGCGGTGCCACGGCAGCGCAGGGAGCGTGGGCGGCGATCCGCCGCGGCTGTCCGGTCCAGATAATCCCCGCCGCGTCAAACGGCAAGCGGGGGTAAACTCACGCGCGATCGGGTTGCTGCCGCACGTCGTGGTCTCTTCGCGCGGGCGCTTTGAATCTTACGATGGGTGGGTATATTTCGACACCAAACGTAACTCCGCTCGTGCGAACGCTCGCGTGAGTGGAGCGCCCATCATCCCTCCCGAGGAGAAAGACGATGAAGAAGGTGCGGCTGGAGATCGCCGATCTGTCGGTGGATTCGTTCGCCACGCATTCGGAGCCGGGCGTGCGGGGGACGGTCGCCGGCCATTTCACGGCCGTCCGGGACGGCTGCAAGTACCCCACGCCCAGCTGCCAGCCGGGGCAGACCGTGGGCGAGTTCACGTGCTACTGCCTGTATGCGCAGACCGACGAGCACCTCTGCTGCCAAAGCGACATCTGGTGCACCAACACCTGCCAGGGCGGGGGCGGTACGGCCAACACCTGCGCCAATACCTGCGGCAGCAGCTGCTACGGCACCTGTCCGCCGTCTCCCTGCTGACCGTCCACGCGGCGCGGCGTGGCGGAACCATCGAGGCCCCGCGCCTCCTTCGGGGGCGCGGGGCTCGTGTCGTGTGCGCCGCCGTCGGCCGGCGACGAAGCTGGAGACCGTTCGATCCAGGCGCCCATCTCCGTGCCGTCCATTGACATGTGCGCGCTCCGGCGCGAACATTACGGACCGCCCCCCACACGTTCCGGCACGCGTTTCCCGCTCCAGACACATCTCGGAGGTCCGCTTGCGCTCCTGGCAGATTCGTACGCTCGCGCTCGTTTCCGCGCTGGTGACCGCGCTCGTGGCGGGCACCGGCAGCGCGCACGCACAGCGCGAAACGCCCGCCGCCGCCGTCCGCCCCGCCGGCTCGCCCGCCGAGGTGGTCGAGCAGTTCATGCAGATGGCGACGGCCAAGAACTACGGGCAGATGGGGTACGTGTTCGGCACCCGCGACGGTGCCATCCTCTCCCGCGAGCCGCAGCCGCAGGTGGAGCGGCGGATGTTCGCCATCGCGTCGATCCTGCAGAACGACCGCTTCGTGATCCGCGGCCAGAATTCCATCCCCGGGCGCCCCGAGGCCGACGCGGTGCAGCTCACCGTGCAGGTCACGCAGGGCGGCCGGTCGCGCGACGTGCCGTTCGTGGCGGTGCGCAGCTCCCACGGCAACTGGCTGGTCGAGCAGATCGACCTGGAGAAGCTCACGCGCAGCTTCTGATCTCGATCGCCAGGATCTCGGGGACGCGCTGGCGCGGGTGACGCCGGGCGGGGAAGGCCGGAGGAGCGGGGAAGATGGGGGACGCGAACGTCTCCGCCATCCTCCGCTCTTCTTCGTTTCGGTGGATGCCGTGCGCTGGTTGGGTCCGGGGCGAGGGGATGACGGCTCAACCGGTGAACACGGAGGAGCACGGAGCCACGGTTGAATCGTGGCGAACCATGGCCCCACGCGGTTCCGCAAGGGAAATGAAACGGGCGCTGCCTCTCGCGGAGAGAGGCGGCGCCCGTTTTCGTCGGCCCTGTGCAGTGAGCGCGGAGCCGCTACTTCGGCGGGCGGAGGGCGGCGAGGCGGGTGCGGGCGGCGTCCACGCCGGTGCGTGCCTCGGGGTCGGCGGCGGACCAGCGGCGGAGGTGGCGCTCGTACTCGGCGGCGGCGGCGGCGGGGCGGCCCAGGCGCTCCAGCACGCGGGCGCGGCCCAGGTGCGCGGCGGTGGGGAAGACCAGGCCGCGGCTGATGTCCTCGGCCAGGGAGCCGTACCAGCGCAGCGCCTCGGCGTCGCGCCCGCGCGCCTCCAGCAACTCGGCGCGCAGGTACCGCTCCGCCACGGTGCTGTACGAATCGTCCTTCATGAAGAGCGCGGCCACCGGCTCGGGCCACCCGCGCTCCACCTGGGCCAGCGCCTCGGCCGTCTTTCCCCGCGCGCGCAGGTCGCGGGCGAGCAGCTGGTGGCGCAGGTGGGCGGCGAACCCGGCGGCCGCCGCGCCGGTGTCGCCCGGCGCGGCCAGGGCGGCCAGCGCGCGCGCCACCCCCGCGCTGTCGCCGAGCGACGCGGAGAGCGCGCCGAGGAGGTAGTGGTGGCGCGCGATGGGGAAGGCGGCGCGCTCGTGGTCCACCACGTCGCCGGTGCCGTCGGCGCGCGGGGGCGCGGTGCGGGCCAGCGCGTCGCGGGCGCGGGCGAGCTCGGCGCGGGGGAGCGGGAAGGGCGCGGTGGCGGCCAGGAAGGCCCAGGTGCGCGCCGCGTACGCCGGATCGATGCGCGCGCCGGCCTGCGTCTCGGCGCGGGCGGCGCGCCACTGTCCCAGCGCCATGCGCAGGTGCGCGCGGGTGGTGAAGCCCAGCAGCCGCGCGCGCGGCGTGCGGTGCGGCGCGGTCATCATCTCCGCCACGCGCAGCCCGGCGGCCGGGTCCTCCAGGAAGTCGGCCGTGCGCCAGGCGGCGCCCCAGGGCAGGTCCTCGCGCGGATCGTGCGGCGCCTGGTCGGCGGCGCGAAGCTCGCGCAGCACGGCGGCCTCGCCCGCGCGGTCGCCGAGCGAGACGGCGCGCAGCAGGCGCAGGCGGCGCAGCGACTCGTGCTCGGGGCTGAGACGGGCGATCCCCCGAACGAGGGTGTCGAGCTCGGCGCCGCGCCCCTCCAGCGCGGCCACGCCGGCCAGGTGCACGCGCGCGGGGATGCTGGCCGAGTCCAGCCCCAGCACCCCGCGCCACTCGGGGCGCGAAACGGCCAGCGAGCGACCCTGCCACATCGCCCGGTGGAAGAGGATCTCGCCGAGCTCGTTGCGCGCCTCCACGTGGTCGGGGTGCGAGGCGAGCAGCGCGCGGCACAGCGCCTCGGCGCGCGCGGCCGAGCCGGTGCGGAAGGCCACGCGCGCCTGCAGCAGCATGCGGTCCGCCGCGGAGAGGCGGTGCGCCAGCCGCAGCGCGCGCCGCGCCGCCGCCGAGCCATCTTCCGACCCCCAGTCCTGCGCCACGCTCAGCCGGTAGTGCGCCAGCGCGAACGCCGTGTCGGCCGCCCCGGCGCGCGTGAAGCGCTCCGACGCCTCGGCGAAGCGGCCGCGGCGAAAGTCTCGCTGGCCGGCCAGGTAGTCCTTGAGCGCCGGGAGCGAGGTGGTGGTGAGCGCCGCCGTGCGGTCCAGCGCCCGGGGCGCGCCGCCCATCTGCCCGGCCACGAGCTGCCGCACCAGCAGGTCCACCGCGGCGAAGAGGCTGTCCTCGCGCAGGTCGGCCACCTCGGCGGTGGCGCGCCGGCGGCCGGCGGCGTCGTACAGCGCGGCCTGCACGTGCAGCCGTCCCCCCGCCTCCAGCACGCTCCCCAGCACGAACCGCCCTGCCCCGAAGCGCCGGGCGGCCAGCCGCCCCGCCTCCATCCCCGACGGATCGCCCGTGGAGCGCAGGAAGCCGAGGAGCGCGAACGGATCGACCGTCGTGAGCTCGCCGGTCCCGTCCAGCCGGACGGAGAGCAGGTCCGTCATCCCCTCCGCCAGGTACGCGTGCGACGGCGCGCTGCGCACCGCGAACGGGAGCACCGCCACGCGCGTGGGCACCCCCGTCGCCCCGGTCGCGCCCCGCCGCGCGACCGCCAGGAAGATCGCCGCCATCGCCATCACCGCCACCGCCGCCCATCCCCACCGCCGCCGCGACGATCTCCGCCGGGTCGCGATCGGCGCGGCGGACGAATCTCCCGTCTCGGTCGATTCCGAAGCGCCGAGCGCATCCACGTCTCCTGGCCGATCCACATCCGCGGAAACGCCCGCTCGATCCGCCGCACCCGTCGCGGAGGTCGTGTCCTGGCGAGATGCCGCGGACGCCGCCGAATCCGCCGGGTGGGAAAGAGCCTCGGGGGATGCGGATCGATCGCCGGAAGCGGATCGGCCGGCCGGTGCGGACCGATCGGGCGACGTGGATCGCCCGGGAGCGGATCGGCCGGCCGGTCCAGGCTGCCCGGGAGATGCGGATCGATCGCCAGAAGCCGATCGATCGGCCGTTGCGGATCCGCCGGGCGATGCGAGACGACGAGGAGGGGACGCGGCCGGATCGGCCTCCGCGGCGTCCGTGGCGTCCGCGGGGCCGGGGACGGCGTCGGCCGGGCGGCGGGCGCGGATGGCGCGGATGAGGACGACGGTCTCGTTCGCGGGCTCGGCGTCGTAGGCGCGGCGCACGCCGCGGGCGAAGGCCTCGTACGCGCCGAGCGCGCCCGCGCGGTCGCCCGCGGCGTCCAGCGCCAGGAGGAGCGCGCGCAGGGCGACCTCGTCATGCGGGTCGATCTCCAGCGCCGCGCGGCGCCAGCGCAGCTCGCCGGCGGCGTCGCCCGCCGCCTCCGCCGCCGCCGCCAGCCGCGCCGCGGCGGACGATGCCGCGCGGGCCAGGCGCCGCCGCTCCGCCTCGAGCCACGATTCCCACTCCGGCGCGCCGCCCGCGTGGAACCCCGCCAGCAGCTCGCCGCCGTACAGGGCGACGGCGCCCGCGTCATCCCCCCGCTCCAGCGCCGCCTCCATCTCCCACACGTCGCACCGCAGCGCGCCGGCGCTCACCTCCACGGCGTCGTCGGCGCGCGCCTCCAGCACGCCGGGGAGTGCGCGGCGGAGAAAGCTGAGCGCGTTGCGCAGCGCCGCCCGGCCGCGCGGCTCCGCCGCGTCGGGCCAGAAGCGGGCGAGCAGCGCGTCGCGCCGCACCGGCCCGCGCGGGCGCGCCAGCACCAGGCACGCCAGCAGCGCGGCACGGCGCGGCTGCGCCAGCACGGCGTCGGCGCGCGACCCGTCGGGCGCGCGCAGGTCCAGCTTGCCCAGCGTGCGGAGGTGATACAAGCGGTGGGAGGCGAACGGCCAAGGGGAGCGGGCGACCGGCGGGAGGGTGAAGCTAGCCGCGCCGCGCGGGCCGATCAAGGCGCATCCCGCCACCCGGTCCGGCCCGCTCCGCCGCGTGGCGGATGCCGCCAGGTGCCGATTCCGCCGTGGGTTGCGGCCGGGATACGCTCAGGATACGCCCCGCCGTCATCGTTCACCCGCGCGCCGCACGGACCTCCGCACCCCTCGCATCCCCCGGCCCGATCCCGCCCCCGACCGCAACGATCCCCGCATCTCCCGATCTCCCATCCCGTTCCGGGCGGAGCCGCCGCGTCACGCGGCGATCGGTGGCGCCGCGCCGCATCCGCATCATCCCGAACCCACACGGATCACCCGAGCATGACCCTTCGCCGACCCTCGTTCCGCTGGACGCTGCTGCTGCCGCTCGCCGCCGCCGCGTGCGCCGAGACCGCGCCGCTCCCCCTGGCCCCCACCGCGCCCGCCGCGCCGCCCGAGCTGCAGCGCGTGCAGTGCGTGGCCACGCGCGCCGAGGTGCGCTGCGACGCGCCCGTCGCCGCCGGCGCGCGCGGCAACCTGAACCTGGGCGGGCAGGGGAACTACGTGCGGCTCACCTCCGGGTCGCCCAGCTACGACGCCGGACAGTACACCTTCTTCGTGACGGTGCAGAACCTGTTGGGCCAGGCGATCGGCACGGTGGACGGCACCAGCGTGGCGCCCGGCGGCGTGCGCGTGTTCTTCGCCGATGCCCCGGTGGTGACGGAGGGAGCGGGGAGCGTCACCGTCGTGGGCGACGGCACCGCGGCCTTCACCTCGGGGACGCAGCCGTACTACCAGTACGCGCAAATCGTGGCGCCGGGCGCCACCAGCGCGCCGCGCCGGTGGCGGCTGGACATGCCCGCCACGGTCACCGCCTTCACCTTCGCCCTCTACGTGAGCGCCCCGGTGCGCTACGCGGACGGATGGGTGGACCTGGGCATCGCCTCCGCCACGCTCCCGGCCGGCGGCACGGCCACGCTCACGCCGGTGGTGCGCGACCGCTTCGGCCGCCCGGTCGCGGGCGCCACGGTCACGCTCTCCAGCTCGGCGCCGGCCGTGGCGGGCGTGGACAGCGGCGGCGTGGTGACGGGCAAGACCGTCGGCACCGCCACCATCACCGCCACCAGCGGCACGCTCACCGGCAGCGCCGCCATCACCGTGGCGAACCGCGTGGCGTCCGCGATCCTCTTCCCGGCCAACCTCATGGTGGGGGCCACGCAGCAGCTGACCCCGTTCCTGCGCGACTCCGCCAACTCGTTCCTCCAGGCCACCGGCCGCGTGATCGCCTACACCAGCAGCGACACCAGCAAGGTGCGGGTGAGCGCCACCGGCCTGGTCACCGCCGTCGCGGCGGGGACGGCCACCCTCGGCATCACCGTGGAGGGAATCAGCGCCAACGCCACGGCCACGGTCACCACGGCGGCGGCCGGGAAGGTCCAGATGGTACAGGTGGCGGCGGGCGCCAACCACACCTGCGGGCTCTCCACCAGCGGCGCCGCCTACTGCATGGGTCCCAACGCCAACGGGCAGCTGGGGAACGGGCAGATCGGCACCGACGGCGGCTTCTACCGCAACGTCCCGTCGGCGGTGTCGGGCGGGCACGTGTTCACGTCCATCACCTCGGGGTACTACCGCAGCTGCGGGCTCACCGCGCAGGGCGAGGCCTGGTGCTGGGGGAGCAACGACTTCGGCGCGCTGGGCACCGGCGACACCGTGCACGTGGTGGTGCCCACGCAGGTGTCGGGCGGGCACGCGTTCACCGCGCTGGTCACCTCGCGCGACCACGGCTGCGGCATCGACACCGCGGGCGAGGCATGGTGCTGGGGGCACAACAACCTGGGCCAGCTGGGGAACGGCGGCGGCGCGGACAGCTATGTCCCCGTGAAGGTGCTGGGCGGCCACGTGTTCACCTCCATCAGCAGCACGTGGGACCACACCTGCGCCGTGGCCCAGGGCGGCGACGCCTACTGCTGGGGATACAACCTGCGCGGGGCGCTGGGCGACGGCACCACCACGCAGCGCGCCACGCCGGTCAAGGTGAAGGGCGGGATCACCTTCGCCTCGGTGAGCGGGGGGATGAGCTACAGCTGCGGGGTGAGCACCACGGGAGCGGGATGGTGCTGGGGCGACAACAGCTTCTCCACCCTGGGGAACGGCGGCGCCACTTCGACCGAGTCCAGCTTCGTGCCGGTCGCCCTCTCCGGCGGGATCACCTGGGCGGCGATCGCCGCCGGGCCGCGACCCGCCACCTGCGGCGTGGCCACCAGCGGCGCCGCCTATTGCTGGGGCCGCAACGACGGCATCGCCATGCTGGGCGGCACCAGCAACGGCTCGTCCACCGTACCCTCCGCGGTGTGGGGCGGCGTCTCGTTCGCCTCGCTCAGCGCCGGCTCCACCCACACCTGCGGCATCGGCGCCGGCGGATCCGCCTACTGCTGGGGCCCCGCCGTCACCGGCGCGCTGGGGGATGGCACGTACACCAACCGCTCCACGCCGACGCCCGTCGCCAGGGGCGAGGTGCCCTGATCGTACGGGAGACGCCGCGCGCCGCGAACCGCGCGGCATCCCCCGAACACCGCCGGCGAATCGTTCCGCGGCGCCCCCAAACTCCAGGAAACGCGGCGCAAACGCCGGGGAAACGGGCGCGCGCCATGTTGATGGCACGACCCGACCGGACCCGGCGCGACCCGCGGCGGACGGTCCACCCCCTACTCTCCGCGGAGAAACGCATCATGCGCGTTCGTACCCTGGTGGCACTCCTTCCCCTGGCTCTCTCCGCCTGCGCCACCGGCGGTGGGGGCGGCGGCGGCGCGCGGGCCACGGCCACCGTGAGCCGGCTGCTGGCCTCGGCCAACCAGCTCGCGCGCAGCCAAGGCTACACGCAGGCCGCCTCGCGCCCCGCCTCGGGCGCGCTGAACGACGACGGCTCGGAAGACGTGGGGCTCACGCTCAACGCCGGCCGGCAGTACCTGCTGGTGGGCGTGTGCGATGCCGACTGCAGCGACATGGACCTGCGCCTCATCTCGCCCGCCGGCAACCGCGTGGCCGAGGACGTGGCCAACGACGACACGCCGGTGCTGCAGTTCACCGCGCCCTCGTCCGGCAACTACCGGGTGCACGTGATGATGGCGTCGTGCTCGGCCAACCCCTGCTACTACGGCGTCTCCCTCTACGCGCGCTGAGCGGTCTCGGCGGATGAACGGCGGGAGATGACGAGCGAAGGGGCGGCCGCGAGGCCGCCCCTTTCGCCATCCCCATCATCCGCCCGGTGGCGTCCACCCGGCGCGTTCGGGATGATGTAACCCGCTCGCATCAGATCATGTGCCGGGCGGAACCGGGTCAGTGCCCGTGGCCGGCCTGGAGGAGCTCGGTGAGCACGCCGCCGGTCGACCTGGGGTGGAGGAAGGCGACCAGGTGGCCCGCGGCGCCGGGGCGGGGGTGCTCGTCGATGAGCTGGGCGCCCTCGCGGCGGTAGCGGTCGAGCTCGGCCTGCACGTCCGGGACGCGGTAGCACAGATGGTGCATCCCCGGGCCGCGCTTGGCCAGGAACTTCGCGACGGCCGAGTCGTCGCGGGTGGGGGCGAGCAGCTCCAGGCGGCCGTCGCCGTCGCCCAGGAACACGACCTCGACGCCCTGGGCGTCCACGGTTTCGCGGCCGTACCCCTTGCCGCCCGTGATAGATTCGAAGAGAGGGAGCGATTCGTCCAGCGAGCGCACCGCGATCCCAACGTGGTCCAGCGCGAGCCCGGGCATTCGGTTCCTGTTGCGGCGGAAAGGTTTACGTTTCTTGCAGATCGACACGGAAGCCGGTTGAAGCTAGCCCACGTGGGGCGGCGCGGCTACCACAGACAGGAAGGAAATCGAGCGATGGCCGACAGCGCGAACGTGGTGACTCTCACCGACCAGAACTTCGCCGAGGTGACCGGCGGGGCCGGCGTGAGCATGGTGGACTTCTGGGCGACCTGGTGCGGGCCCTGCCGCGCCGTGGCTCCGTTCGTGGAGCAGATCGCCAACGACTACCAGGGCCAGGTGACGGTGGGCAAGCTGGACGTGGACAGCAACCAGCGCACCGCCACGCAGTTCAACGTGCGCTCCATCCCCACCATCCTCTTCTTCAAGGAGGGGAAGCTGGTGGACCAGGTGGTGGGCGCGGTGCCCAAGGCCGCCCTGGAGAACAAGCTCAAGCAGCACCTGAACGGCGCCGCCGCGTAAGCACGCGCCGGGCAGGGCACGACGGTGTGGCATCGGGGGCCGGGGGGACACGTCACGTGTCTCTCCGGCCCGCCGCATTTTGCCCGCGCGCCTTGCCGTTTGCGCCGGGTGATGCGGGCACCTGAGCCCAACCGTGTTGCGGCGCAACGGGTTGCGCGGGGGCACGGATCGTGTAGCCGCTGGCGCCATTTCCCTCTTTGGAAACCATCTCCGGCGCCACCACGGAATGATCTACCAGTTCCCGCACGAGGCCGCGTACCTCCCGCGAACCAAGCTGAGCTACGTCAACCTTCCGGGGATCCTGAGCGACGGCAAGCGCGACCGCTCGGGGCGCGTGTCGGGGTACATCTCCATCCAGCTGGGCGAGCGCTGCTATCTCGTCTTCATGCAGAGCGGCGAGCCGTTCAACTCGGCGCTGATCCAGCCGGGCACTCGCGGCCCCATCGCGCTCAGCGAGCTGATCCGCGTGGTGAGCACCGAGAGCGAGCGCGGCGAGGCGGGGCAGATCGGCTACTTCGGCTGCCCGGACGGGCAGCTGCAGGCCATGCTCGCCACCCTCCTCAACCCGCCGGCCGTCTTCGATCCGCCGATCGACACCGCGCGGCCGGACCGGCTCTTTCCCTCGCTCCGCGAGCGGCGCTTCAGCGGCGTGCTGGAGCTGGCCGACGGCGGGCGCAGCCACTTCGTCACCTTCGAGGATGGCGCCTACCGCGCCGGCTGGTTCAGCGAGCGTGACGCGGCGGTGGGCGTGGGCGACTTCCTGCGCGAGGTGTTCGAGCGCGCGGGCACGGGGCTGCGCGCCACGCCGTACGCCGCGTTCGCCGAGATGCCGGTGCAGGCGGGCCCCGGCTTCGTGGACCTGTACCGCCGCATCGTGGGCGGGGTGATGCGCGAGGTGTCGCAGACGGCCGGGCGCGAGACGGCGCTGGGCCTCCTCCGCCGCGCGCAAGACGCGGCGGCCCGGCAGCACGCGTGCGTGGCCGCCTTCCGCGTGACCGACGAGGGGCGCATCAGCGGCGATCCGGTCGCCACGCCGGCGGGGCTCACCGAGGGAGTGGCCGCGTGGGTCACCGAGGTCCTCATCGTCGCCTCCGACTACCACGGCATCGACGCCGCGGCCACCATCGAGAAAACCGCGCGCGACAGCCGCTTCGTCCTCTCCGAGCACGGCTTCTTCCAGCGCCTCCCCTGGGCGCTGGCGCTGTAGAATCGTCGCGCCCCGATCTCATCGGTCGTGTGATGATACACACCGTGAACGGCGTCGTCGGGATCCGGATGGATCCAACATCTCATCCGGCTGAACCCTGGAGTGTTCACTCCCCGAATCCACCTGATGTCATCCTGGGGCCGGCTACGTCGTGACCTGCGTTCTCACCGGGGGTTGCAGGCCGAAGGGTCTATACCGTGGATTACACCGCGTCCGAGGGACGCATCGAATCTTCGTTCGCATCTGGTCTGAAAGAACGGCGTCGGAAGATGAAGGGCGCGCGGAGGTGGTGGGCGGTGCACTTTTCTGCGCGCGATCGGCTCCACCGGGCGCAGCCTTGCGGAGGGTCTTCGGCAGCCTCGCCGGGAGGGACCAGCCGCGGTCGACGGCGCGGCGATGGGGGGACGCGAAGGGGCGGGACCGCTGGATGCGGTCCCGCCCCTTCATCTACCGAAGCCGGTGGGCGTGGCCTAGCGGAAGGCGGCGACGGTGGCGGCGGTGGTGTTCAGCACCCGCGCGTTGTCCTCGTACGTGGCCGTGCCGAGCACCTCGCCCGTGGGCGGGTAGGTGCGCAGCGGGGTCGACCAGTACTGCACGCGCGTGCAGTTCGCGCAGTTGTTGCCGTAGGCCATCACCGTGCGCCACCCCTTGCTGGGCGGGATGTAGCCGTGGCCGTAGCTGTACGGGCTGGTGCTGCTGTCCACGTAGCGGTCGTGCCGGGCGCCCTGCAGGTGGCCGATCTCGTGGCCGAACGAGTAGTAGCCGGTGATGCAGTCCCAGTACGACACCGCGAAGGCCGACGACGCGGTGGCCTTGATCGCCGCGGCCTGGCCGCACGCCTCGCTGTCGTTCACCACCAGCATCACGATGTCGGCCGCGTAGGTGTTCCGCAGCGTGTGCACGTTGTCCATCATCCCGTCGGTGGTGCCCTGCAGCGCGCTCACGTGCTGCGAGAAGGTGCGGCCGCTCTCGTTGTACGTGACCTGGCTGGTGTTGACCCGCACCATGTTGATGGTGATCCCGCTGTTGGCGTACGAGGTGTTGGTCTCGTCCACCGCGAGCTGGATCTTGCTGGCGATGTTCCCCGCGGCGCTGGCGGCCGAGGCGGTGTAGACTACCAGCACGTTCTGCGTGCTCGTGGCGGCGATGCCGATGTTGCCGGTGCCCAGGCTCCGCGCGCCCAGCCGGTCGTTGTCCCACAGCGCGCCGCTGAAGTTGTCCGGCGTGTGCTCGGGCGGGAAGGCGGTCTGGTCGATGCGGGTGACCGCGTGCAGCCCCTCGCCGATCGGCTCGATGCGGTACGAGTTGCCGCCGACGGTGACCGTGGCGGTCACGCCGCCCTCCATGTACACCAGCTGCACCCACCCATCCTGCCCCCGCACCGCGCCGCCCCACGACAGGTCGTCGGCCGCGCGCTGGCGCAGCTGCTCGGGGACCGCCGTCACGTCCACCCCCGGGGCGATGGACATGCGCACCGCCGCGCCGTTGCTCAGCAGGCGCGCCGGCTCGGCGGCCAGGCGGGCCACGTGCACCTCGGCCGAGCCGTCGCGGCCGCGGATGGCGCTGAGCGCGCCACGCTGCCGGCTGCTCAGCGGCGGCGCGGTGACCAGCGTGAGAAGGTTTTCCTGCTTCGACACCGTCACGGGGGCGGCGGTGGGGGAGCCGTCGTCGCCCTGGCAGGCGGCCAGGCCGAGCGTCGCGGCCAATACCAGCGTGAGCCGTGCTTTCATCGTGCGTCCTCCGGTGGGTGAGTGGCGCGGCGGCCGGGTTGACCGCCGCCGGGGGGTGGAGCTCGCTGCGCGGACCGCTTCCCAAGGCCCTGGAACGGCCAGGGCGGGCGGTGTCCGGCGGGACGGGGAAGAGGAACCGTCCTCCATCTTTCGCGCCCATGACTGCACGGGGGATGAACGGGCGCCCGCCACGCTTTTCGCGGCGTTTCGCCGTCCACCATCTCCATGGAACGCGTTTGGTAGTGTGGTGATGTGAGGCATCTCGCGCGCCAAACCCGCCGCAATCGTCAACCGGTTGCGGGGCAAGCGTTTGATCGTTTGGGGACGATTCGCGGTGCGCACCGATGTGGTGCGGCGTGCACCGTGAGAGTGCGGATCCACGTCTCCGTCCGCCCGGCCGGAGCGCCGTCCTCTTGCGCGGGGTGGTTGGCGGAGCGCAGTTCATCGCGCGCGGCCGGTGCGGTCGCTGGCGTGAGCCATGCACGCGCGGCGGGCATCCGCGCCGGCGTCTATCGCCCCGTGTGGTTCATCATCCCCCGTGTGGAAGGAAGAGGCGGCGTGCCGCTGTACGTGGTCAGCACCCCGATCGGCAACCTGGGCGACCTGTCGCAGCGCGCGGCCGAGGTGCTGCGCGCCGCGGACGTGGTGCTGGCCGAGGACACGCGCCGCAGCTCCATCCTGCTGCGCCACGCCGGCGCGCAGACGCGGCTGATGAGCGCGCACGAGCACAACGAGGCGGGGCGCGCCGGCACCGTGGTCGCCATGCTGCGCGAGGGGAAGTCCGTCGCGCTGGTGAGCGACGCGGGCACCCCGCTCCTCTCCGACCCCGGCGCCCGCATCGTGCGCGAGGTGGTGGACGCCGGGTTCGAGGTGATCCCCATCCCCGGCGCGTCGGCGCTGCTGGCCGCGCTGGTGGGGAGCGGGATCGCGGCCGACACCTTCACCTTTCTCGGCTTCCCCCCGCGCAAGGGCGCCGAGCGCGCCGAGGTGCTGGACGAGATCGCCGCCAGCCGCCGCGCCCTGGTCCTCTACGAATCGCCCAACCGCGTGGCGAAGCTGCTGGAGGATCTCGCCGCCGCCTGCGGCCCGGCGCGCCGCGTGGCGGTGGCGCGCGAGCTGACCAAGCTGCACGAGGAGTTCTTCCGCGGGACGGCGGCGGAGGCGGCGGCCCACTTCGGCGAGCGCGAGGTGCTGGGCGAGATCGTGGTGGTGGTCGAGGGCCGCGCGACCGACGCCGTGGCGGAGGGCGAGGTGGATGCGCTCGCGGCGCGCTCCATCGCCCAGGCGCTGCTGGCGCAGGGGGAGACGCCCACCGGGGTGGCCAGGGAGCTGCGCCGCCGGCTCGGCATCGCCCGCAACGAGGCGTACCGCATCGCCCAGGACGCGGCGGGCGAGGGATGACGCCGCTGGCCCGCCTGCGCCGCCCCCCGCCGCCGGCCGAGCCCGCCGACGTGGCGAAGCGGCTGGAGAAGGCCGACCGGATGATCGACCTGGGGTGGTGCGTGGCGGTGCTCTGGGCGGTGCTGCGGCTGACGGTGGCCGTGCGCGTCTGGCGCCACAGCGCCGAGGGCGAGCTGCTGCTGCTGGCCGATCCGCTGATCATCCTGGCGCTGGCGTACGGCCTGTACCGCCGCAGCCGCGTGTGCGCCGTGCTGCTGCTGGTGATGGTGGTGGTGCAGCTGCGCCTGGCCTACGCCGCGCACGGCACCGCCGCCGGCATCCCCGTCGCCTTCGTGCTCGGGATGACGTTCGCGCAGGGCATCCGCGGCGTCTGGATGTACCGCCGCGAGCGGGCGGAGGCGCGGGCGCGGGCGGGCTAGGCGCGGACGAGCCAGGTGCGGACGAGCTGAATGATGGACACGGATCGATCATGCGGAATCAGCGCGATCAGCGGAATCGGCGGATCGGGCGAGAGAGATCGCAGGAGGTGCGGGAGAAGACAGCGGCGGTCGGCGGGGGCTCTACAAAGGCGGATGAATGCGCGGCTGCAACGGCCCAGAGTCCGCTGCGCGGACTGCACGCGAGCCTCCCCGCGCGTCAGCGGGCGACGGGGCGAGACGAGCTGCGTTGCGTGCGGCGACGGCGGGTTGAAACCCGCCGCTGATTGGGAGGAAGCCCGCCTTCGCGGACTGCACGCACAGATTGCTGCGAGTCGCGAGGCCTCACCAGCCGCAGTTCTCCCCCTTCTCCCGCGGTTCGGGAGAGGGGGGTGGGGGGGATGAGGGCCAGCCCCGTCGCTTGACGCCCGCGCGGGCGAGTGGCAGGCTACACGCCCCCGCACGCCGCCATCCCCGGCAGCCGCGCGCACGACCCTCGCACCCGCACCCTGGCACATGCCCATGAGCGACACCGCCGCGACCGCCCGTCCCCCCGCGTTCGGAGACATGGAGCACGAACTGGCAACCACGCGCCGGCTGCTCGAGCGCGTTCCCGACGAGCAGTGGGAGTGGAAGCCGCACGAGAAGTCGATGACGCTGGGGCGGCTCGCCACGCACCTGGCCGAGATCCCGATGCTGGCGACGCTCGTGGCCTCGCGCGACGAATTCAACGCGGGCGGCGCCAACCGCTGGCCCGACGGACCGCCCACCACGCGCGACGCGCTCCTGGCCGCCTTCGACCAGGCCGTGCGCGGACTGACCAGCGCCGTGGACGCGGTGCCGGGAGATGCATGGGGGAAGACCTGGCAGCTGAAGAACGGTGACCAGGTGTTCATGGCACTCCCGCGCGCCGCCGCGCTCCGCACCTTCGGGATCAGCCACATCGTCCACCACCGCGCGCAGCTCTCCGTGTACCTGCGCCTCCTGGGCATCCCCGTCCCCGGCATCTACGGCCCCTCGGCCGACGAGGGCGCCCGCCCGCGGACCTGACCCCGTCGCGGGATCGAGCCGACGCGAGAACCCCCTGCCGTCCACGTGGACGGCAGGGGGTTCTTTCGCTCGATGCGACCGCGGTGGCGCCTATCGCGTCTTGGTCGTGTCGCGCGAGCCGCTGGTGCCGCGACTGTTCCCGGGCCCGTTGCTGGTGCCGCGGCCGTTGCCCCTGGCGCCGCTCGCCGGCGTGCCGTGCGAGCCGCCCTTGGTCTCGCCGCTGGCCGCGCTGGCGGCGCTGTCCACCCGGGCGCCGCTGGCGGTGGGCGCCGCGCCGCCGGGGCGGTTGCTCCCGGTCATCCCCTCGTCGCCGAACGACTGGCCGCCGGCGCGCCCCTGGATGTCGCGGAAGTGCACCGGCACCCCACGGCTGATGTGGTGCGACAGGAACTGCGCGTCCCAGTTGGTCAGCCGCACGCACCCGCTGGAGGTGGCGTAGCCGATGGTCTCGGGCTTGTTGGTGCCGTGGATGCCGTAGTGCGGCGCCGAGAGCGCCATCCACACCGCGCCCACGCGGTTGTTGGGCCCGCCCGGCACCATCGCCTCGTGCGCCGTGTCGCTGGCGGTGGCGATCAGCTGCGGCTGATAGTGCCACACCGGGTTCTGCTCGATGTTGGTCACCTTGAACTCGCCGCTGGGCGACGGGTCGTAGGTGGCGCCCAGGGTGCTGGGGAAGTGGTACAGGATCTTCCCGCTCGCGTCCTGCGCCTGCACGTAGCTCCCCTCGCCCGACACCACGATCTGCGACACCTGCGCCCCGCTGGCGTTGGCGTCGCGCACCAGCGGCACGTTGATCGTCTGCCCGGCCTGGAGCCCGTCCAGGTTCACGCCGGGGTTCAGCATCTTCAGCAGCTCGGGGGAGATGTGGTACGTCTCGCCCAGCTTCTCGGTCAGCGAGTTGTAGCAGCTGCAGGGGAGCTTGGCCTGCGCCTGCACGTTCTCGGGGATCTCGATGAACGGCCCCTTCACGTCGTCGGCCGTCAGGCGCCGCTGCGGCACCAGGTCGTTCGGCGAGCCGGCGGCGCGGGCGAGGGCCTGGAAGGTGGCGCTGTCCACGCGCGCGGTGGCGGGAAGGTTGTGGCTCTGCTGGAAGAAGAAGACGGCCTTGGCGGTGTTCTTCCCGTAGTGCCCGTCCATCTCGCCCGGCGAGAAGAGCGCGCGGTCCAGCAGGATCTGCACGCGCAGCACGCTGGGCCCGCTCACCTGGCCGCTCAGCGGGAGCACCATGGCGCCGGTGTTCACGGCCTGCGCGGTGATCTGCTCCCACTTCTCGGGGTTGCGCACCGGCGCGCCGCTGCCGGTGGTGTCGAGCTTCACCACCTTGGTCCAGTCCTGCGCGAACCGCCCCTGCTCGATCTGCTGCGGCGTGAGGTCCGCCTCCTGGTTGTACTGCAGGTCGGCGCCGCCGGCCGGCTGGGCCGCCTCGGCGGTGCCGCTCTGCGGCGGCGGCGCCTTCTGGTCGCCGCCCTTGTCCTTGTCGCCACATGCCGCGGCCGCGAGCACCACGCCCGCCAGCGCCGCGCAAACGATTCTCTTCATATACCGGTTCCGCCTGGATGTCCACGACCCTGTTCACGAATGCCGCGCATGAGGGCACGATTCGGGCCGAACCCCCGAAGTGCAGGAGCGGCGGGCGGTTGGATGATTTCAGGCGTTTCCGTCACGTGCGTCGCACCGCGCGGCAGCCGCGAATCGCGCCGGGCCCGTTCCGCCCCGGTTCAGCCTCGCGTACTTTGCAAGGCTGAACCGGGGTTGTTGCCGTGGCTTCGAGCCGTCGCCGCGGGGGCTCTCACCCTGGCGGCCCGGCGTCCCGCCGGGCCCGGCCAGCCTGTCCCTCTCCCGTGCTGTTTACGGGAGAGGGACAGGCTCGCTCCGCTCGCGGCCACGTCGAGGGTGGCGGCGTGCTTCAACGCGATCCAGCAGCCTCGCGGCGGTTTGCGAGGCTTCGTGCCGTACCTGGCCGGCGGCTTCAGCCGCTGGACGCTCGCGCCGCTCGGACCAGCCTCGCGGCTGTTTGCGAGGCTTCATGCCGTTCCAGCCGCGGCTTCAGCCGCTGGAGGCCGGTTCCCGGATCGGACCAGCCTCGCGGCGGTTTGCGAGGCTTCGTGCCGTACCTGGCCGGCGGCTTCAGCCGCTGGACGCTCGCCCCGCTCGGACCAGCCTCGCGGCGGGTTGCGAGGCTTCGTGTCGTTCCAGCCGCGGCTTCAGCCGCAGATCCCCGCGCCGATGCCAGACGATCCAGGCCGAATTCTCCCTCTCGCCGATCCGCTCCACGTGGCACTGTACGAGCCGGAGATCCCGCCGAACGCGGGGAACGTGGCGCGGCTGTGCGCGGCCACGGGCTCGCCGCTGCACCTGATCGGCCGGCTCGGCTTCTCCTTCACCCATCCCAAGGCGAAGCGGGCGGTGATGGACTACTGGGAAGATGTGGATTACCGGCACCACGTGGCCTGGAGCGACTTCGCCGCCGCCGTCGACGGCCGCCGCGTGTGGATGCTGACCACCAAGGCCGAACGGACGATCTGGGACGCCGGATTCGCCCCCGGCGATGTCCTCCTCTTCGGCCCCGAATCCCGCGGGCTCCCGGACGATCTGCTCGCGCGCGATCCCGAGCGCTGCCTGCGCATCCCCATGTGCCCCGGCGCCCGCTCGCTCAACCTCGCCACCGCCGCCGGCATCGCGCTCTACGAGGCCATCCGCCAGGCGAATCAATCATCTCGGTGAAGGCTCAACAGCCGCGCGCCCGCGACGGCATACATCTCCGCCGATGACGTGGTGGTCGCCGCCGCCTCGCGGAACACGCTGTCGATCCGCGGGAGCGGCAGGTTCGCCCAGGGTGTGTCTGCCGGGATCTCGAGCAGGACCGGCGTGTGGCAGTTGTGCAGTGCGCGGACATGGTTCAGCCCCGCCTCCGAGATCGGCAGCGAGGTAGCCACGGCGATGCCGCCTTCCGGATAGCGGCGCGGCGAGCCGAGGTAGTTCATCCGCCACCCGCGCGAGATGGCATGGACTGCCTTGTCTTCATCCGGGCAGCTGATACACTGCGTCAATCCAATGCTCAACATGTACTCCACGGCACCGACCATGACCTGAGCCGAGGTTTCGCGCCGCGGGCTCTTGTTGATCCACCGGGCCATCTCCCACACGGTTGGATCTTCCTTCAAGGGCCGTGGATCTCCGTCGATCCACTCCCGCATGTTGTCGATCAGGTACGACCAGTCGTCCACCGGGCGGATTCGTACGCTCGAGCAGCACACTCCTTGATCGTCGATCGCGATCAGGTAGACGGCTCGCTCGTCATCGCCTTCGTCGCGCTCGCGACCGTCAATCACGTTCAGAGCCCATCCGGCTTCATCCACGAAGAGCCGGGCCCGGTGACGGTACATCTGGTCCAGCTGTGTTTCATAAAGATGCCGATTTGCGGCAGTGACTACGTGAAGCACGATGAACTCCTGGATGAAGGCAGATGATGATCACCGCTGTGTTGGTCGGAAATTATCTCAATAGGAGCGATTCGCAATCAAACCGAATGTCTTCGTGAGTGGCGGCCGCGTGCACGAGTGGCCGCCACGAGCATCTCAGTTCATGAACCAGGCGTTCTTGATGCGGCCGGCGGCGACTTCGTAGATGACCACGCTCACGTGCGAGCCCTCGCCGGGGAGACCGGTGACGTGCTCGTGGTCGATCACGAAGCGGCCCTTCACGATGCGCTGGCGGATCTCGGCGTGGAGCGCCTTCGCGTCCGGGTCGCCGAAGAGCTCGGCGTAGTGGGCGCGGACGCGCGTGGCGCCGGCGAACACCGTGTCGGCGGGATACTCCCAGAACACCACGTCGGGCGTGAACGTGGCCATGAACGCCGCCACGTCGTGCCGGTTGAACGCGTCGACCTGCGCCTGCACCACGCGCTCCTCCTCCGTCTGCGCGGCGGCGGTGCGGGAGAGGAGGCAGCAGCAGAGCGTGACCAGCAGGGCGGCGAGGACGGGGCGGCGTGTCATCGGCATTCTCCGTGGGGCCAGGTGGGTTGGCGGGACCGCGTCCGCAACGTTGCGCGCGAACGCGCGGGAGGCAAGCGAATCGACGCGCTGGACGGTCGTCGACGTGCTACCCGCGAGGCCGCGCAAATGCATCCGGGAGAAGCGCTTCCGCCGTATCAGCCAGCGGGTGGATGGAAACGGTTCGGAGGATGACGGGATGGGGTGGCGGATCGGCCGGCTCACTCATCCGTTTCCGGCGCGGCGGGGGTGAGACGGAGTCGTTGCCGGGGCGGGATCTGCGTTTGACACGCCCATGGGCACGGTCTATGTTCCCCGCGCCCAAGGCGCTTCGTGAGCGCGCGGGCCTTCGAGTGCGAACCGAATCCGGAACGGATCATGGACAAGATTACAGTGGTCGGGGCGGGGAACGTGGGCGCCACCGCCGCCCAGCGCGTGGCCGAGAAGGAGCTGGCGCGCCAGGTGGTGCTGATCGACATCGCCGAGGGCATTCCGCAGGGCAAGGGGCTCGACCAGTGGCAGTCGGCGCCGATCGAGGGCTTCGACAGCCGCATCACCGGCAGCAACGGGTACGAGGAGAGCGCCGGGAGCGGCATCTACATCGTCACCGCCGGGATCGCCCGCAAGCCGGGGATGAGCCGCGACGACCTGCTGAACACCAACGCCAACATCGTCCGCGAGGTCAGCCAGAACATCGCCCGCGTGAGCCCGAACGCCATCATCATCATGGTCAGCAACCCGCTGGACGTGATGTGCTACGTGGCGATGAAGGCCAGCGGCTTCCCCCGCGAGCGCGTGATCGGCATGGCCGGCGTGCTCGACACGGCCCGCTACCGCGCCTTCCTGGCCAGCGAGATCGGCGTGAGCGTGGAAGACATCCAGGCGATGGTGCTGGGCGGCCACGGCGACACCATGGTGCCGCTGATCAGCTACACCACCGTGAGCGGCATCCCCGTGACGCAGCTGATCGACCGCGACAAGCTCGACGCGATCGTCAAGCGCACCCGCGGCGGCGGCGCCGAGATCGTGAGCTTCCTCAAGACCGGGTCGGCGTACTACGCGCCCAGCGCCGGCGCCGTGCAGATGGCCGAGGCGATCGTCAAGGACAAGAAGCGCATCCTTCCCTGCGCCGCCTGGCTCCAGGGCGAGTACGGGATGAGCGACCTGTTCCTGGGCGTGCCCGTCCTCCTGGGCAAGAACGGGATGGAGAAGGTGATCGAGGTGGAGCTGACCGACGACGAGCGCACCGCGCTGAAGGCCAGCGCCGACGCGGTTCTCGAGCCGATGGAGCTGGTGAAGTAACGGGCGCCGCCCCGGACCACGCGCCGCGCGCCCCCGGAGGCACGCGGCGCGCTTGGGCTTGAGCGCGGCGCGTGTGACCCACGCGAGACCTGACCCAGAAGGCGAGAAAGACACATGGCGACCGTGCACAAGGTCCGCGGGCTGTGGACCGCGCTCCGCTACCGCGGGCGCGAGGGGATGTGGACCTGGGTCCTGCACCGGGCCACGGGCCTGGGCATCCTGCTCTTCCTGATCATCCACGTGGTCGACACCGCCCTGGTCATCTACTGGCCCGGGCTGTACGACCACGCGCTGCGCATCTACCAGAACCCCGTCTTCCGCGTCGGCGAGCTGGCGATCTACTTCTCCGTGCTCTTCCACGCGCTCAACGGGCTGCGCATCATCGTGCAGGACTTCTGGCCCGGCGCCATGCTGCACCAGCGCAGGCTGGGGCTGGCGGCGATCACGGCGGCGGTGGTGCTGATCCTTCCCGTCGCCTGGATCATGCTGGCCCCGCTCTTCCACCTGCGCGACGAGCCGGGAACGGCGCGCCACCAGGCACGGCTGAACGCGCGGCAGCCTTCCATCAGCGACTACCGCGGCCCGGCGCAGCCCGCGGGGAGCGCCCCCGCACTCACGGACGGTGGCCGATGAGCACCAACCTGGTTCGCAACCGCCGCGGCGGGTACGACCGGCCGCGCAAGGACGCGCGCAGCAACTTCGAGCTGTGGGCCTGGTTCTTCATGCGCGTCAGCGGCCTGCTGCTGATCTTCATGGCGCTCTACCACCTCACCTGGTGGAACCTGGTGGTGGGAGTGGCGCACCTGGACAGCGGGCTGGTGCGCGAGCGCTGGGCCAATCCGTTCTGGCGGCTGTTCAACGTGGGGCTGATCACCTTCGCCATGCTGCACGGGCTCAACGGCCTGCGCTACTCGATCGAGGACTACGTCCGCAAGCCGGGCCCGCGGGTGGCGGTCAAGGCCGTCACCTACACCCTGGTCCTGGGCGCGCTCGCCTGGGGGATCTTCGCGCTGCTCACGTTCAACCCCGCCATTCCGGGGCATCCGGCATGATCCACACGCATACCTACGACGCGCTGGTGGTGGGCGGCGGCGGGGCGGGGCTGATGACGGCCATCTACCTGTCGCGCAACCCCAACCTGCGCACGGCGGTCATCTCCAAGCTCTACCCCACGCGCAGCCACACCGGCGCCGCGCAGGGCGGCATCGGCGCGGCGCTGGCCAACCTGGAGGAAGACCACCCCGAGTGGCACGCCTTCGACACGGTGAAGGGGTCGGACTACCTGGGCGACCAGGACGCCATCGAGACGATGTGCGAGGAGGCGATCCCCGTCATCATCGAGCTGGAGCACCTGGGGCTCCCCTTCAGCCGCACGGCCGACGGGAAGATCGCCCAGCGCCCCTTCGGCGGGCACACGCACCACCATGGGCAGGGCCCCGTGCGCCGCAGCTGCTACGCGGCCGACCGCACCGGGCACATGATCCTGCAGACGCTCTACCAGAACTGCGTCAAGAACGGCGTCGACTTCTTCGACGAGTTCCAGGTGGTGGACGTGCTGGTGAACGACGGGCACTGCTCCGGCGTGGTGGCCTGGCACATCCAGACGGGCGACCTGCACGTCTTCCGCGCCAAGGCGGTGGAGTTCGCCACCGGCGGCTTCGGGCGCATCTGGAGCATCACCTCCAACGCGCACGCCAACACGGGTGACGGCGTGGCGGTGGCGCTCCGGGCCGGCGTGCCGCTGGAAGACATGGAGTTCTACCAGTTCCACCCCACCGGCATCTACCGCCTGGGGATCCTGATCACCGAGGGGGTGCGCGGCGAGGGCGGGGTGCTGCGCAACGACCACGGCGAGCGCTTCATGGAGCGCTACGCGCCGACCATGAAGGACCTGGCCTCGCGCGACGTGGTGGCCCGGGCGATCCACAAGGAGATCCGCGAGGGGCGGGGGATCGGGGGGAAGAAGTACGTGTACCTCGACGCCACGCACCTGGGCGCCGACATCATCGACAACAAGCTGCCCGACATCGCCGACTTCTGCCGCACCTACCTGGGCGTGGACCCGGTGAAGGAGCCGATGCCGATCCAGCCGACCGCGCACTACGGGATGGGCGGCATCCCCACCGACATCTGGTGCCGCGCGCTGGACGCCCGCGGGAACGTGATCTCGGGGCTGTACGCGGCCGGCGAGTGCGCCTGCGTGAGCGTGCACGGCGCCAACCGCCTGGGCACCAACTCGCTCCTGGACCTGGTGGTCTTCGGGCGGCGCGGCGGGATCGAGATGAGCCGCTACTGCGAGACGGCCGAGATGCCGGAGCTCCCGGCCGACCCCACGGCGCGGGTGGAGGAGATCTTCGGGCGCATCCTGGGGAACAAGCAGGGGGGCGAGCCCGCGGCCAAGCTGCGCGAGGAGATGCAGGACGTGATGCAGGACGACGTCGGCATCTACCGCACCGGCGCGGGGATGACCGAGGCGCTGGGGAAGATCCGCGAGCTGCAGGACCGCTACAGCCGCGTGGGGGTGATGGACAGCGGGCGCGCCTTCAACACCGACCTGCTGGAGGCGTGGGAGCTGGGGAACCTGCTGGACCTGGCCGAGGTGACCACGCTCAGCGCGCTCAACCGCACCGAGAGCCGCGGCGCGCACATGCGCGAGGACTTCGACAAGCGCGACGACGTCAACTGGCTCAAGCACACGCTGGTGAGCCGCGGCGACGGCGGCGCGCTCGACATCAGCTACAAGCCGGTGACCATCACCAAGTTCCAGCCGAAGGAGCGGGTGTACTGATGGCTAGCACGCTCAAGGTGCGCATCCTCCGCTTCAACCCGGAGACGGACGAGGTACCGTACTACAAGGAGTACTCGGTGGAGGTGGACCCCACCGACCGCGTGCTCGACGTGCTGAACACGGTCAAGTGGTACCAGGACGGCGCGCTCACCTACCGCCGCAGCTGCGCCCACGGCATCTGCGGGAGCGACGCCATGCGCATCAACGGCGTCAACCGCCTCGCCTGCAAGGTGCTGTGCCGCGACGTGGGGTCCAACGTGACGGTGGAGCCGCTGATGGGCTTCCGCGTGATCAAGGACCTGGTGGTGGACATGGAGCCCTTCTTCGCGCAGTACCGCAGCGTGCTCCCGTTCTTCATCAACGACACCCGCGCCCCCGAGCGCGAGCGGCTGCAGTCGGTCGAGGACCGCGAGCGCTTCGACGACACGACCAAGTGCATCCTCTGCGCGGCGTGCACCACCAGCTGCCCCAGCTTCTGGGCGAACGAGGAGTTCGTGGGCCCGGCGGCGATCGTGAACGCGCACCGCTTCATCTTCGACAGCCGCGACCAGGCGGCCGAAGACCGGCTGGAGCGGCTGAACGACCGCGAGGGCGTGTGGCGCTGCCGCACGATCTTCAACTGCACCGAGGCCTGCCCCCGCGAGATCCGCATCACCAAGGCGATCGGCGAGGTGAAGAAGGCCATCCTCTACGGCACCAGCCGCGCGGCGACGTGAGATCGCCAGCGCAGTTCTGCGGCAGATGTTGAGAACCGGCCCCGCGGCAACGCGGGGCCGGTTCGCGTATCTGGTCTGTGCATTTGTGGCGAATTTCAGCCTTCCACCCTCACCTGCTTGCGCCGGTGCACGAGTGTGCATACACTAGTGCTGGAATACGAGTGGGATGCCGCCAAGGCGGCGAGCAACGCCCGGAAGCACCGGGTGAGGTTTTCCGACGCGACGAGCGTCTTCGCCGATCCCGCGGCGATCACCGTCGAGGACGCGTATCCAGACGAGGAGCGGTACGCCATCATCGGGCACGACGGAGCCGGGCGGTTGCTGGTGGTGATCTTCACCTGGCGGGATGAGAACCTGGTCCGCCTGATTTCGGCGCGGTGCGCGACCCGTGCCGAAGCCCGGACCTACTACACGGCAGAACGATGAAAGCAGAGTACGATTTCAGCGGTGGCAAGCGGGGCGCGCTCGACCCCACCCCTCCCGGCAAGACACGCATCACCATTCGGCTGGACGATGAGGTGCTGAACTGGTTTCGTGATCAGGTCGAGCGGGCGGGCGGCGGGAACTACCAGACGCTGATCAACACCGCGCTACGCGAGCACATCGACCGGCACTCGCTCGAGGAGTTGCTGAGGCGGATCGTTCGGGAGGAACTCAGCCGCGCGGCGTAGGCCCACCTCGTTGCTCCCAGGTCTGCCCATGCGGTACGCCATCGTGATCGAGCGTAGCTCCAACGGCTTCGGCGCGTACGTGCCCGATCTGCCCGGCTGCGTGGCGGTCGCCGAGAGCGAAGCGGAGGTCCGCGATCTCATCCGCGAGGCGATCTAGTTTCACCTGGAGGGGATGCGGGAGAGCAACGACCCGATCCCCGGGCCCGCGGCGCGGGTGGAGTCCGTGGAGGTCCCACACGCGGCGTGACGGCCTTGTTCCGTCAAGGATGAGTACGATCTGGGCAAAGGCGTGCGCGACCCCGTTGTCTCGCCGCGTTCTGGTGCCTCACGCGTGACGATCCGCCTCGAATACGAGGTGCTGGACTGGTTCCACGATTAGGTGGTCCACGCCGGCGGCGGCAACCACCAGCGTTTACTACTTCCGACATTGGTATCCCGATGCGCTTGCCCAAACGCACCGTACAGCATGTCTCCCGAGATCAGGGGATTCTGATGGTTCAGAACTCTCTCCCACAGGAATGGGTGGTTCGCATTGAACCTCAAGAAACTGATTATGGTATTGACATGGAGATCGAACTTGCGGATCTCGAAGTATCTGGACGACTCTTTAAAGTGCAGGTTCGGGGACATGCAAATGTCCCTTGGACAGCGGCGGGCACGTTTTTGCAACCTGTGCGTGAAGAAACTCTAAATTATTGGCGTGCCATCCCTTTACCTGTTGTGATGATGGTTCCGGACCACTCTGCCGGGTTGGTTTATTGGGCTCCAGCAAAACCAGCTGAGGCAACTGGTGTTCGCATTGAGCAAAAGCACTCTCTTCCTGCTGACGCTGACTCACTGAGTGACTATATCATTAATTGGATTGACAGAAGAAGCAGTCGAGCCCTAAAGTACGGACTTCCATTTTTTGAAACTGCTTGGAGACGAGTTCTTGAGAGCGTTGGATTTGATTTCTTTATGGCAATGGATTATGAGGCATTCACTCTTCTAGATTATGTGTATCGTCAAACTCAGTTGGTACGTGAAGCGCTTGGGCTTTCTTCAAACTTTCTTCCTTGGTCTTTGTGGATTGCGCGCGCGCGGGTAACGTTTGGGGATGACGAAGATATGTACTGGGGAACTGCGGATGAGATTGTTGCTTATCTTATCCCGTTTGTAGAAGAAGCGCTGTGTAAGGGGCGTGAAGAACTTCTTCGCGAAGAACCGTCGCCAGAGAATGCTGCGGCACAATATTGGGCAGAGGACTACGGCGTTAGGTGGGTTACTCCGACTCAGTTCGACAGCCTGAGTTCTGCGGAGTGGGATCAAGTCGACAAATTGCTCACGCGACTGGGAGTCCGTCAGCATAATGCTGCGGAAGCTGCCGAACGGCGAGCCTCACGAATTTGAATGATGATTGTGTGGTTGCACTAGGGCCCCTCGCACGTCGCGAGGGGCCCTTCGCATCACCATCACCTGCCGTCGCGCGGCTCAGCGAAGCGCGTCAGCCGTCGTGCTCGTCCCGTACGTCGCGTCCGCTCCGCCGTCGTGCGATCACCCGCCGAAGGGGCTGCCGCCCTGGGGCTGCTGCTCCTGCGGGCGGGGCTGGCGCACGCGCGGCGGGCGGCCGAAGGTGTACTGGAAGCCCACGTGCACGGCGCGCGAGGTGAAGGTGCGCTCCGTCAGCTGGATCACGTTGTCGTCGCCCGCGCGGACCTTGAAGCGCTGGGTGTTGAACGGGTCCGAGACGCGCACCGTCATCGACAGCTTGTCGCCGTTCAGCTTCTGGCGCATCGACACGTTGGCGAAGCCCATGGCGTCGAACTGGCCGCCCTCCACCTTCATCGGCGCGCGGTAGAAGTACGAGGCGCTGAGCGACGTCATCGGGCTCACGTTGAGCGTGCCGTTCACCCGCGCCGACCAGGTGACCGCGTTGGAGGCGATGGTGCTGTTGCCGCCCCCCTCCGTCACCATCTTGAAGACGTTGAACCCGGCCAGGCCGTTGAACATCTGCCCGAACCGCAGGGAGCCGTTCACGTCCGCGCCCCAGCTGGTGCCGGTGTCCAGGTTCTTGAAGCTGATGGACGTGGCCTCGCGCCCGGCCACCGTGTCGGCCGTGTTGATGATGAAGCGGATCACGTCGGTCGTGCGCCGGTAGAATGGCGACAGCTGCACCGAGCCCATCCGCGCCGAGTGCTGGAAGCCGAGCTCGATGGCGTCGGTGTACTCGGGGTTCAGCTCGGCGTTGCCCAGGAAGACGTTCTGCAGGTCGAAGAAGACCGGGAACGGGTTCAGCTCCTGGCTCCCCGGCCGGCGGATGCGGCGCGAGTAGCTGAGCTTCAGCTGGTCGTGCTCGCTGAACTTGTAGTTCACCAGGCCGCTGGGGAACACGCTGAAGTAGTCGTGCGGGAACTCCTCGCCGGTGCTGGCCAGCGAGAAGGTGCGGCTGGCGTACTCCGCGCGCAGCCCGCCCTGCAGCTCCCACTTGCCCGTGCTGCCGCTCAGCACGCCGTAGACGGCGTTCACCTGCTCGTCCAGCGCAAGCGCGTTGCTCAGCGGGCTGGGCGTGAAGGTGCCGGTGCCCAGCGAGTCGCGGGTCACGTCGAAGTCGCGGTCCAGCCACCGGGCGTACCCCTTCCACCCCGTCTCCAGCTTGCCGCGCTGCCCCAGCGCGCGCGTCCAGTCCACCTGCCCGGTCAGCTGCCAGGTGGTGGCCTGCGTCCGGTCGATCTCCGCGTCGACCACGCTCCCGCTCCCGCCCAGCGGCTGGCGCCACAGGTCGGTGCGGTCGCCGTCGCTCAACCGGTTCAGCCGCGCCTCGGCCGAGAGCTCGTTGCGCTGCGGCTGGATGGTGCGCTTCCAGCCGAGCGAGCCGTCGAACATGCGGCCGTCGCTGTTGCTGTCGCGGATCCGCTCGTAGGCGTCGAGCAACGCCTGGTTGGCGTCGAGCTCGCTGTAGGCGCTCAGCGACCCGTCGGTGGAGCCGCGGGCGTTGGCCTGCAGCCCGGCGGAAAGGACGTCGTGCTGCCCCAGCCGGTAATCCAGCGTGCCGTTGAAGTTGTGGCCGTGGTTGCCGTTGCTGCCGCGCAGCAGCTGGTTGGTGTACGAGAGCGGCGTCCCGGCGCCCAGGCGGGTGCGGTCGTTGATCCCCTCCATCGCGCGGTCGTCGCTGCTGTAGCCGTAGCTCAGGAAGATCGTCGACCGGCCCTGCTGGTAGCCCAGGTTGCCCGACGCGTTGTAGCGCTCCGAGGTGGAGGCGCCCACCTGCACGCCGCCGCTCAGGCCCAGGTCCACGTTCTGCTTGAGCTGGATGTTGATGATCCCCGCCATCCCCTCGGGGTCCTGCCGGGCGCTGGGGTTGGGGATCACCTCCACGCGCTCGATGGTGTTGGCCGGCAGCTGCTTGAGATACGAAGCCAGCTGCGCGCCGCGGATCGGCGACGGCCGGCCGTTGATCTGCACCACCACGTTCTCGTTGCCGCGCAGGCTCACCTTGCCGTCGGCGTCCACCTGCACCGAGGGGACGGCCTCGAGCACCTCGCTGGCGGTGGTGGCGGCGGGCGCCACGGTGCGCGTCTGGTAGGTATTGCGGTCGGGGGCGATGGAGACGGCCTGGCGCTCGCCGGTGGCGGTGATGCCGGCCAGCGCCACGCCGGTGCGCGTCAGGCGGATGGCGCCCGCGTTCACCCGCGGGTCGCCCGCGGCCACGGTCAGCGTGCCGCCGGTGAGCGGCGCGAAGCCCATCATCGACACCTTCAGGAAGTACTCGCCCGGCTTGAGCCCGGGGATGCGGAACGAGCCGTCGGGGCGGGCGAGCGCGCCGGCCACCAGCGCGTTCTCGGCGCGGCTCCACACGGCGACCGACGCGGCGGCGACCGGCGTGTTGCCCTGCGCGTCGACCACGGTGCCGCGGATCTCGCCGGGGCCGGCGGCGGGCGGCTGCGCGGGGGCGCCACCGGGGCGTCCCGGCGCCTGGCCGGCGGGGCGCGCCTGCGAGGGCGCGGGCGTCTGCTGCGCGGCGAGCGGCCGCGCGGCCACGAGCATCGACAGCGCCGACGTGGCCGCCAGCGTGCGTTTCAGAACGAGAGAACGAGCCGTCACGGCACGGGTTGGGTTCATGGGTCACACCTCCTGCGGTGGGAGCCCGGCCGCCGAGCGGAAGCCGGTACGGGGGATGTTGGCCCGTACGGGCCGTCCGCGCGGATGGTTTCACGAAATCGCACGATGGGCGCGGATACCTTCATCGACCCGATTCGAGCGGGACGACCCAGTGGCCGGACTGCACGAAAAAAGCGAACACGGAAACGACGACGGAGGGAACGGAGCAACGGTTGGACTGCGATGATTCAACCGTTGCTCCGTTCCCTCCGTTGCTCGCGCGCAGCGCCCTCTTTTTCGTTCTTCAGCGCGACCGGGGAGCGCACGGCTTGCCGGAGGGGCGCGCGGGCGCCAACATCCACCCATCCTCCCGTCGCAGCCGCCTTCCGCCTTCTCTCGACTCGGCCCAACCCCATGAGCTCCATCACCCGCCGTGACTTCGTGCGCACGGGCGCCGCCGCCGCGGCCGCCGCCGCGCTCCCCTCGCCCGCGTTCGCCGCGCCGGCCGTCCACACCCGCGGCGCCGCGCGGCCGGTGGTGATCGCCTCGGACAACGGCAACCGCTTCAAGAACGGCGGCGACGTGACCGGCGTGCAGAAGGCGTTCGGGATGATCGCCGCCGGCGCCGACGTGCTGGACGCGGTGGTCGCCGGCGTGAACCTGGTGGAGCTGGACCCGGCGGACGATTCGGTGGGGTACGGCGGGCTGCCGAACGCGGACGGCGTGGTGCAGCTGGACTCGTGCGTGATGCACGGCCCGCGGAAGCGCGCGGGCGGCGTGGCCGGGCTGGAAGGCGTCCGCACGCCCTCGCTGGTCGCGAAGGCGGTGCTCGAGAACACCGACCACCACCTCCTGGTGGGCGAGGGCGCCCGCACCTTCGCCCGGCAGATGGGGTTCACGGTGGAGGACGACCTCAACACCCCCAACTCGCGCCGCCTCTGGCTGGAGTGGAAGCGCCGCAGCGATCCGCAGCACTATCTCGATCCCGCCCAGCGCGCGGAGATCGGCCACCGCGTGGGGCTGGAGATGGTGGCGGAGGGGCTGATCGACCCCAACCACTACTATGGCACCATCAACTCCACCGGCATCAACGCCCGCGGCGACATCTGCGGCGTGACGACGACCAGCGGGCTGGCGTTCAAGATCCCCGGCCGCGTGGGCGACTCGCCGGTGCTGGGTGCGGGGCTGTACGTGGATGGCGCGGTCGGCGCGGCGGGCTCCACCGGGCGCGGCGAGGCGAACCTGTACAACCTCACCTCGTACCTGATCGTGGAGAACCTGCGCCGCGGGATGAGCCCGAAGGACGCGGGAATGGAGGGGCTCAAGCGCATCGCCGCCAACACGGTGGAGCGGCGGCTGCTGAACAGCCGGGGGACACCCAACTTCGGCATCCAGTTCTACGTGCTGAACGCGCGCGGCGAGCACGCCGGCGTGACCCTGTACCCCGGCGGCACCTACGCCGTGTGCGACGAGAACGGCCCCCGCAACGTGCCGCTCGAGCCGCTGTTCCAGGGTTCGCCGCGCGACTGATCTCCGTCACGAACGCGCTGGTACGGCGTTTCCATCCCCGGTTGATGATGCCGCGAGTGGCTGGACGGGCTTTGCTCGCGGCGAACGGCTCCGGCGGCGTGGAGAAGGCGCCGCCGCGGACCACCGGGATACCGTGTTTCGGGGGGGGATGAGACGATGTCGCGCGCGTTCGTGAAGGAAGACGAGGGGTACGTCCCGCCGGGCCGCTTCGGCCTGCCGCCGCGCGACGATCCCGGCTACGATGCCGCCGCCGCGCGGGCGCTCCTCGAGGCCGCGCGCGACGCCAACACCGGGAGCGCCGAGAGCGCCACCGGCTACCGCTGGGGCGAGCCGCGCCTGCACCGCCACGTCCGCCGCATCCTGGACGCGGAGCTCGCCAAGCCCGAGATGGAGCAGGACACGCGCTTCGTCCGCGTGGCCCGCCGCTTCGTGGGCGACCGGTAGGGCGCGAGCGGCGGATCCACCGCCGGCCGGCGCGCCAACGCCGCCCACGGCTTGTTCCGCGGGCGGCGTAAGTGTATGTTCAGGGCACACTTCCAAACGTTTCCTCCCCCGCTTCCCCCGTGCCGAGTGGAGTATCTCCTTCTCTGCCTCACGTCGTTCGCCATCTGCGGCGCGGGCGCGCTGATCCCGTTCCTGAACACCGAAGTCTACCTGCTCGGCGCCTCGGCCGTGGCGCCGCGCGCGCTCTGGGCGCCGCTGGTGGTGTCGGGGACGATCGGGGCGATGGCGGGGAAGGTGCTGCTGTACTACGCCGGCAAGGGCGTGGTGAAGCTGCCGCGCGGCAAGATGCAGCGCGGCATGGAAGCGATGCAGACGCGGATGGAGGAGAAGCCGCTCGCGGGGAAGCTCCTCTACGCCGCGAGCGCCCTGGTCGGCCTCCCCCCGTTCTACGTCACCACCGTCGCCGCCGGCGCGGTGGGGATGAACTTCGCGTACTTCCTGGTCGTCGGCTTCATCGGCCGGCTCATCCGCTTCGCCCTCGTCGTCGCCCTTCCGCAGATGGCCAGGGCCGGCCTGGCCGGCTGACCCGCTCCTTCTCGATCCCCTCTGTTCGGCTGGTGGCGTCTTCGTGGCTACGCCTTCCGGTTCCCCCGATCGACGATAGCTTGGTGGGATCGACCGACACCGAACCCATGCCGGGGGACCACGCGTGAATTCCACGTGGATCGACGTGAAGCAGGCCGTGCTGGCCGCGGAGGTCTATGTCCGGGCGCTCTACCCCGAAGCGGAGCTCCACACCCTTCGCCGGGAAGAGGTGGTGCGCTCGGACGACGGCTACCGATCTCCTGTTACGCGCTGCTACGTCCCCCTCGTTTCACCGGACGGCATCCGTTACCTTTCCGCGCCGATTCGGCCACGCTGCTCTCAATCGACCCACTGGGCTTTCGATGTCGGATAAACCCGTGAACATGCTGGAGCCGGTCATCCGCGCGGCGGTGGAGCGCGGCGCCAGCGACCTTCACGTGAAGGGCGGCGACTTCGTGCGCGCGCGCATCACCGGCAAGCTGACGCCGCTGACCAAGCAGAAGCTTTCGCCGGACCAGGCGCGCTCGTTCGCGCTGGCGGTGCTCCCCAACGACCGCGTGCGCGAGCAGATCGACACGCTGCAGGACTACGACTGCTCGTGGGGGATCGACGGGCTGACGCGCTTTCGCGTGAACGTGATGCGGCAGCGCGGGAGCTTCAACATCATCCTGCGGGTGATCCCCTACAACGCGCCCACGCTGGACGGGCTGGGCCTCCCCGCCGTGCTCTCCAGGATCGCCGACGCCGAGCGCGGGCTGATCCTGGTGACGGGGGTGACGGGGTCGGGGAAGAGCAGCACGATGGCGGCGATGATCCAGCACATGAACCACAACTCGTACCGCCACATCGTCACCCTCGAAGACCCGATCGAGTTCCTGCACCGCGACAACCTGTGCTCCATCTCGCAGCGCGAGATCGGCAGCGACACGGAGAGCTTCTACAAGGGGCTGCGCGCCGCCCTGCGGCAGGACCCGGACGTGATCCAGATCGGCGAGATGCGCGACGCGGAGAGCATCGACATCGCGCTGAAGGCGGCCGAGACGGGACACCTGGTGCTGAGCACGCTGCACACCAAGGACGCCACCAGCACCGTGGCGCGCCTGATCAGCGCCTTTCCGCCCGAGGAGCAGCAGACCGTGCGCTACCGCCTGGCCGACGCGCTGGACGCGGTGGTCAGCCAGCGCCTGCTGCCGCGCAAGGACAAGAAGGGGCGCGTGGTGGCCGCCGAGATCCTGCGCCGCACCGGCGCCATCGAAGACTGCATCCGCGACGAGGCGCGCACCACCGAGGTGAAGGACTACATCGCCGCCGGCCGCGACACCTACGGGATGCAGACCTTCGACCAGCACCTGGCCGACCTAGTGCGCACCGGCGTGGTGGACTTCAACGTCGCCCGCGCCGCCGCCAGCAACCCGTCGGACTTCGAGCTGCAGGCGCGCCTGAGCGGCGGGATGGAAGCGCCCGCCGCCGCGCCCGAGGAAGGCGGCGCCCCCGCGATGGACGGCTTCATGTCCGGCTTCTGACCCGGCCGGCAACGATGCGACGAGGGCGCGGGCCGCATTGGCTCGCGCCCTCGTCGCCCCTGGTCCCGGGTCGCGACATTCTCGCGGCGCGCGGCGGAGCTACAAAGAATGAACACGGCTCCGTGCTCAGTGGTTGGCAGAGCTGTGCGCGCGAAGAATTCCCACGAAACGAGATCAGCCCCGGAGCGTGATGCCCCGGGGCTGATTTCCGTCATGCCGATCCGACGGCGGCTACTGGCCGAGCGTGGCGGTCTGGGCCGCGGCGGGCGCGCCGGGGCCGCCGCGCGAGGCGACGCGCTGCCGGGTGGCGGCGGCGCCCTCGCGGTCGAAGCGGTTCACCCACGACAGCATCGCGGCCGAGGGGGTGAACGGCTTGCCGCGCGGGGCGGCGACGCGCTCGAAGCCGGCCTCGATGGCGCCGTAGTTGGAGTTGGGGTTCCAGAACACCCAGTCCTCCAGCCCCAGGTCGTACACGGCCTGCGTCTGCTGGCGCGCCTGCAGCGGGCCGTAGCGGAACGTCCTGTCGTTCCAGGTGGCGGTGAACGCCTGCAGCCACGGAACGATCCGCGCCGGCCGCACGCCGGCCTCCTGCAGCCGCCGGTTGCGGATCACGCCCATCCCCACCGAGGTGAACACCGTTTCGTATGGCATCCGGTTGGGGCGGTGGATGCCGGGGAGGTGCGTGGGGAAGTAGTGCGACGGATAGACCATCGGCAGCAGGTGGTCGATGGTCCCCGACAGCCGCTCCCACTGCTGCCCGATCCCCACGTCCTGGCTCTCGTTCATCGACAGCCCGAACACGTCGGCGGTGACGGTGCCGCCCAGCGCATGCACCCGCGCGGTGGCCTCGGCGAGGAAGCCCTCGATGGCGTCGGCCTTGTTCCCCACGGCGGTGGGGAAGACCTGCGTGGGGAGCGACTTGTACGCCTCGGGGAAGCGCACGTAGTCGAACTGGATCTCCTGGAAGCCGGCGCGCACCGCCTCTTCGGCGATGCTGGTGTTGTACTCCCACACGCGCCGGTCCCACGGGTTGACCCAGGTGTTCCCCACCTTGTCGCGCCAGAGCCCGCCCCGGGGGTCGCGGATGCTCCACTCGTTGCGGGCGCGCGAGAGGCGCGGGTCCTTGAACACCACGATCCGCGCGATGGGGTGGATGCCGTGCGCGCGCAGCGTGTCGGCCAGCCCGCGCAGGTCGCGGATGGGGATGCTGGGCACGTGCGTGGCCTCGACCGCCAGCGGGAGCGCGCTGGGATAGCGGACGCCGTCTTCGTCCTTGACGTCGACTACCCAGGTGTTGATCTCGGTGCTGTCGGTGAGCGCCAGCAGCTGCCGGCGCTTGATGGGGTTCCCCGCGGCGTACGCGTTGACGTAGATGCCGCGGATGACCGCGGGCGCGGGGTCCACCGGGTGCGCGGCGGCGATGACGCGGCCGTGCGGGGGCGACTGGGCGTGCGCGGAGGTCGAGGGAGCAAGCTCCCGGACCAGGGCGGCCCCGGCGTCACGCGGGGCGTTGCGGGTGTCGGCGCAGGCCGACGACAGCACGGTGAGCGCCACTGCGAGCGGCGCCCGGACGAGGGTACGGGTGGTCACGCGGGTCCTGCGGGTACGGCGCTACGGATGGCGGATCTCGGGGCGGGCGGGTGGCCGGCCGGGGGTCCGTGGGGTACGATTTCCCCGACGCGAAAATGGTGCCGCGCGGCCGGTCGCGCAATGGCTTTCATTGCAGCGTGACATTGCCCCTTCCGCGCCGCGTGCGGCGGGGCGTAACTTCCTCGCACCACTCGCGTTCACGAAGCGTGGAGGAATGCGTCTCCACCCCTGTTCGCGCGCGGTGGAGAAGCCCGTTCGAACGGGTATTCCCCGGGATCACTTTTGCGTCCTCGGGACGATCTGATGCACGCTCCCATCGAGCTCCGCCGCCTGGGGCCGGAGGACGCGCCTGTGTACCGCGCGCTGCGCATCGAGGGCTTCGCCGCGCACCCGCTGGAGTTCCGCTACGCCCCGGCGGACGAGGAGGCGCTGGCGCTGGCCGAGACCGAGCGGCGGCTGGCCGAGAGCTTCGTGGTGGGCGTGTTCGCGGCGGGCGAGCTGGCGGGGATCGGCGGGTGGACGCGCTTCGCGGGGGAGAAGCTGCGGCACAAGGGGCTGCTCTGGGGGATGTACCTGCGCCCCCACCTTCGCGGCACCGGCGCGGCCGACCGCATCGTGGAGGCGATCATCGACGACGCCCGCGGCCAGGTCGCGCTCCTCCTGCTCACCGTGGCCGCGCCGAACGCGCGCGCCCGGCGCCTGTACGAGCGCTGGGGCTTCGCAACCTACGGGACCGAGCCGATGGCCGTGCGCGCCGGCGACGCGTACATCGACGAGGTGCTGATGGCGCGGCGGATGGAGGGGTGACGCGTCCGGGGAGGGCCGGCGCATGCCGCGGGCCGCCCCCTCCCCCCGGCCCCCTCCCCGAGCTCCGCTTGGGAGGGGGAGAACTGCGTCGCGTGGCGAGCGCTCGCGTGGCGCGCCGATGCCCGCGAGGGAGTCGCGCAGGGACTTCGGGCCGTCGTAGCCGCGGTTTCATCCGCCCTGGGCAGGTCGTTCCGATCCATCGGATCCATCCGATCCGCCGGTCCCGCGGTGCCCGTGTCAGCGATGCGCCTGCGGCGCCACGATCTGCGTGAGGGATGCGCGCCCGGAGGGCCGGGACGGCGCCGCGCGCGCATCTTCGGCCGGGGGTCCGCGTGATCCCGTGGCGCGGCGGTGGCCCGGCGCGGTTGGGCACGGTCGTGACGTGCCCTACCGCGCGCGCAGCCCGGTTCGGCGCCCCGGCGCCGAACACGCCCGAACCGCGGTTCGGTCGTTCTCCGTCCATCGCCCGAAGCTGGCCCGAGTGGACGATCCAAACCGCGCGCCCGGGGTATCAGGGGGCCGGTAGATCCTCCGTTGTTCAGGCCGTTCAAGCAGATGCCGCAGATCTCGCTCGAAGACAAGCTCCGCACCCTTCCCACCCGCCCCGGCGTGTACCTGTTCAAGGACGCGGCGGGCGAGATCATCTACGTGGGGAAGGCCAAGTCGCTGCGCGCGCGGGTGCGCAGCTACTTCAACGCGGGCTCGCAGCACGGCATCAAGACGCGCGAGCTGGTGCGCCGCGCGGCCGACGTGGACACCATCGTGGTGAGCTCCGAGGCCGAGGCGCTGATCCTCGAGAACAACCTGATCAAGGAGAACAAGCCGCGCTTCAACATCAACCTCAAGGACGACAAGACCTATCCGTACATCAAGGTCACCGTCCACGAGCGCTTCCCCCGCGTGTGGGTGACGCGGCGGCTGATCAAGGACGGGAGCCGCTACTTCGGCCCGTACACCGACGTGCGCCGGATGCGGCAGTCGCTGGAGCTGGTGAAGAAGCTGTACACCGTGCGCAGCTGCCACTACGCCCTGCCGGACGAGGTCCCCGCGCGGCCGTGCCTGGACTACCACATCGGCCGGTGCAAGGCGCCGTGCGTGGCGCTGCAGAGCGAGGCCGAGTACCGGGGGATGGTGGACGAGATCCTGGAGGTGCTAGGCGGCCACACCCGCCTGGTGGCCAACCGCCTGAAGGAGGAGATGCAGGCGGCCGCGATGGAGATGAACTTCGAGCGCGCCGCCGAGCTGCGCGACGCCATCGGCCAGCTGGACTCGCTGGAGCGCCGCCAGCGCATCGTGGACGTGAGCGGGAGCGACCGCGACGTGGTGGGCTTCGCGCGCGACCGCAACGAAGTGTGCGGCGTGGTGATGCTGATCCGCGAGGGGAAGGTGCTGGGGCGCGAGGTGAGCTTTCTCACCAGCGCGCCGGACGGCGGCGACGAGAGCGCCTTCAACGCCTTCGTCACCCGTCACTACACCGACCGCGCCATCCGCGACACCGGGTCGATCCCGCCGGAGATCTTCTTTCCCGAGGATTTCGACGACCGCACGGTGCTGCAGGAGCTGCTGCGCGAGCAGGCCGGGCGCGCCGTCCGTCTCCACGTTCCCCAGCGCGGCGAGAAGGTGCAGCTGGTGGAGCTGGCGGGGCAGAACGCCCGGCACCTGCTCGAGGAGCGGCGGATGGTGGCCCAGGCCGACGCCGGCCGCGCGCCCGACGCGCTGTACGAGCTGCAGGAGGTGCTGGAGCTGGAGAGCGTGCCGCGCACCATCGTCTGCTTCGACATCTCGCACACGCAGGGGAGCGAGGTGGTGGCGAGCGGCGTGTTCTTCGAGAACGGCGAGCCCAACAAGGGCGAGTACAAGAAGTTCAAGATCAAGGGCGGGTGGGGGAACGACGACTTCCAGTCGATGCACGAGGTGGTGACGCGCTGGTTCACCCGCCGCGTGAACGAGCAGAAGCCGCTCCCCGACCTGGTGGTGATCGACGGCGGCAAGGGCCAGCTGGGCGCCGCGCAGAAGGCGATGGCCGAGATCGGCCTGCCGCAGCAGCCGATGATCTCGCTGGCCAAGCGTGACGAGGAGGTGTACCTCCCCGGCCGCGGCGAGCCGATCCGCATGCCCAGGCGCGCGCCGGCGCTGCGCCTGCTGCAGCGCGTGCGCGACGAGGCGCACCGCTTCGCCATCGGCTACAACCGCAAGCTGCGGACGAAGCGCACCATCCGCTCCGAGCTCTCCACCATCCCCGGCGTGGGCCCCGCGCGGCAGCGGGCGCTGCTGGACAGGTTCGGCTCGATGCGCGCCGTGGCCGCCGCCAGCGAGGAGGAGGTCGCCGCCGTGGTCGGCCGCGCCGTCGCGCGGAGGGTGATGGAAGCGGTGGGCCCGTCCTCTTCGCCTCCGGCGGGGTGAGCGCGCGCCGTTGGGACGAGGGGCTTCGGGGTGCTGAACAGCGAGTTTCGTGTGCGGCGGGAGGCGGCGATGGTCAGGCCATCAGGCCTCGCGACGGCTCCCCGTGGTCGCTTCGCTGCTCTCTCCGGTTCCTGTCAGGGTCAGACGCGAGCGGGTCATCAGCCGCTTCGTGTTGTCCATGAGCTCGTGGGCGCCGTGGATCAACAGGTTCGCGGCCGCGGCGCGGGCGAGCACGCGGTCGCGCAGCTCGGTGGCGCGCCGCGTGACCAGACGCGCGCGCAGGGCGGGGTCGAAAGCATGCACCATCCCCTCCGCTGCCGCAGAGCCGGTGCCTCGCCCGGTAGCAGAAGCCCGGGTGGCCTCGTCGCGGCTCCATCGGACGAGCGTGGTCTCCGCGGGTCTCGCCCAGCCGATGGATCCGGCGGGGCGGGTATCGCGGCATGGCTCCTGCTCTTGCACTCGTTGCTCGAGCCCGCGGCTGGACCGGCCACGCGGGCATCTGCTCTCCACGGCACCGGCGAGGATCCCATGGCGTTCTGGACGCGGACCCGGCGTTTCCTGGCGGTGGTGTGGGTGAGCACGCTGATCATCGAGGCCGCGCTGATGGAGCTGTTCCGGCGCACCTTCGATTCATGGGTGCTGCTGCTGGGCGCGCTGCTGCTGGTGATCCCCATCGCGGCGGGGGAGATGACCAGCCGCTGGTACGGCCGCCCGCGGCGCAAGCGCTGGAAGCGGCACGACCTGGAGGCCGCCGTCCGCTCCGGCCGCGACGAGGCCGAGGCACGGGCGGAGCTCGCCACGCCGGCGCCGCTGCCCTGAGTGCGGCTCGATCGATCGTGCGGAGCGCCCGGCGGGATTTCCTGCCGGGCGCGTTCTTCTTCGTGGGGGCTGGGTTCGACGGCAACGGCAGGCTCTCGCGGAAGGAGCGGAGAAACGGCGAACGGAGTTGATATGAGAAGGCCGACCCCCGGCCGGTCTCGGCGTAACGTATAATACGTTCGCCAGGGAGTGACCGTTTACGGGCATGAAGCCCCGAAGCCGGAGGTCGGCCATGTCGAGCAACGAG
>Ga0247773_1000097_pt1 | contig 40104 bp, 37 predicted proteins | sample UWRJL092311B6_FD_179934 | JGI IMG/M metagenome (GOLD analysis project Ga0247773, IMG submission 179934) | Plant litter microbial communities from Arlington Agricultural Research Station in Wisconsin, United States - UWRJ-L092-311B-6 | ecosystem: Environmental > Terrestrial > Plant litter >... | reverse complement strand
AAGTGCTGGGTGCTGGGTGCTGGGTGCTGGGTGCTGGGTGCTGGGTGCTGGGTGCTAGACGGCGAAGGCGTGGGGGTGAAGTCCGCGGAGGCGGACTGTGCGCCGTTGTAGCCGCGAGTTCACTCGCAAACCGCGCGCACCCGTGTGTGGCAAGCCGTAGAGTCGAGAGATGGCGCGGCGGGATGGTTCTCCCCGCGCTTCAACGCAGAACGGGGTGATAGAGACAGATGGCGATCGTTGCGGAGACGGTGTCGCTGCCGGCCGAGACCATCGAGGCGGTGCGCGCGCAGGCGGCCGAGCTGGGGTTCGATGGGTGGCTGCTGTACAACTTCCGGGACAACAACCCCGTGGCCTCGCGGCTGCTGGGGCTGCCGGCCATGACGCGGCGCTACTTCGTCTGGCTGCCGGTGGAGGGGACGCCCGTCGCCATCACCCACCGCATCGAGCAGCAGCCGTGGAGCACCTGGGCCGGCGAGAACCGGCAGTACTCCAGCTGGCGCGAGCTGGACGCCGTGCTCGCCCAGACCGTGGGCGGCAAGCGGGTGGCGATGGAGTTCGCCGCGGGTGACGCGGTGCCGTACGTGGACCGCGTTCCCGCCGGCGTGCTGGAGCTGATCCGCGCCGCCGGCGCCGAGGTCGGCTCGTCGGGCGACCTGGTGAGCGCCTTCTACTCGCGCTGGAGCGCCGAGGGCGAGGCCAGCCACCGCCGCGCGGCCCGGATCGTCCGCGACGTGGCGCACGACGCCTTCCGCCGCGTGGCCGACACCATCCGCTCCGGCGGCGACACGGGCGAGTGGGCGATCCGCACGTGGGTGCGCGACCAGCTGATCGAGCGCGGCCTGAAGGTGGGCGCCGACGCCGACATCGCCGTCAACGCGAACGCCGCCAACCCGCACTACGCCGCCACCGCCGAGGCGCACGCCCCGATCGGCCCGGGCGACCTGCTGCTGATCGACCTGTGGGGGAAGGAAAACGACGCCGCCGTCTACGCCGACCAGACGTGGATGGGCTTCGTGGGCGACACCGTTCCCGACCGGCTGGCCGGGATCTTCGGCACGCTCACTGCCGCGCGCGACGCGGCGATCCAGCACGTGATCGACCGCTCGGCCGCGGGGCACGTGGTGCGCGGCTACGAGGTGGACGACGTGTCGCGCGCGGTGATCGAGCAGGGCGGCTACGGGCCCAGCTTCATCCACCGCACCGGGCACTCCATCGACCGCGACCTGCACGGCTCCGGGCCCAACATCGACAACCTGGAGACCAGGGACACGCGCACGCTGATCCGCGGCATCGGCTTCTCCATCGAGCCCGGGATCTACCTTCCCGGCGACGTGGGATTCCGCACCGAGGTGGACATGTACATGGGCGCAGGCGGGCCCGAGGTGACCACCGCCGATCCGCAGGCCGCCCTTTATCCGCTGCTCAGGGAGAACCCCTTCGCGTGAGCGACGACCGCCCCCCCACGCCGCCGCCCAGCTCCGAGCCGAGCCGCCCCCGCCGCCCGCACGCGCGCGGCGAGGGCGACGCGACCGACCCGGCCACCAGCGCGCGCCCCGAGCGCCGCCGCGCGCCGCGCGGCCTGTCGCTGCTCGCCGTGATCCCGTCGGACGTGGACGATCCGCCGTGGGACCCGGTGGACCCCAAGCTCGGCGCGCGCCTGGTGCAGCACGAAGACGTGGCCGCGCTGATCGCCCCCGCGCCGCCCAGCGGCGGCGACGTGGACGCGCTGCACGTGACCGCGCGCCACTGGGAGGTGCACCGCGCGCTCCTGGCGGGCGACGTGATTCCCGCCCCCTGCGGCGCCGTGTTCAACGACGACGCCGAGGTGCTGGCCTTCCTGGAAGCGAGCTACACCGCGCTCCGCGGCGCCCTGGCGCGGGTGCGCGGGCGGTGGGAGTACCGGCTGCACGTGAGCCTGGGCGAGCCCACCTTTCCCGAGAGCCGCGCGCTGGACCTGGCCACGCACATCTACGCCGAGCTGCGGCGCCTGTCGCGCTCGGCGGTGCCGTTCCCGCGCGACCCGCCGCGCGTGCTCTCGGCCGCGTTCCTGGTGGAGCGCGCCGCCAGCGAGGCCTTCCGCGACCGGGTGGACCAGCTCTCCGCGCTCAACACCGCGCTGGAGCTGGACCTCACCGGCCCGTGGCCGCCGTACGACTTCGTCTCGATGCTCCCGCCGCCCGAGATCGACCCGGCGGCCGCCACCGCGCCACCCGCCAGGCCGGTGGCCGGCGCGCACTGAGACTTCAGGAGACGGCACCGGCGCCGTTCACCGCCCCGGTGCCGTCTCCGCACGTTCGCACTTTCGCACTCAGTTCCCGGATGAAGCTCACCTTCGAGACGTTGGATCTTCGCACCCGGCACGCGTTCAACATCGCGCGGCAGGTGGACCCGCCCACGCGGCAGACGGTGTGGGTGCGCATCGAGGACGACGGGATCGAGGGATGGGGCGAGGCCCCCGCGACGCCGTTCTACGGCGAGACGGCGGCGACGGTGAGCGCCATCCTCCCGCGGCTGGGCGACGCGCTGGTCCGCGCGGCGGGGGAGGATCCGTTCGCGCTGGAGCGGATCGAGGCGGCGGTCGCGCAATCGATCGGCTACAACCCGGCGGCGCGCGTGGCGATCAGCGCGGCGCTGCACGACCTGGTGGGGAAGAAGCTGGGGATCCCCGTGTGGAAGCTGTGGGGGCTCGATCCCGCGGCCGCGCCGAAGTCGTCGTTCACCATCGGCATCGACACGCTGGAGGTGATGCGCGAGAAGGTGCGCGAGGCGGCGGCGTACGAGATCCTCAAGATCAAGGTCGGGACGCCGCGCGACCGCGAGGTGCTGCGGATGATCCGCGACGAGGCGCCGGGGAAGACGCTGCGCGTGGACGCCAACACTGCGTGGACGGCCAAGGAGGCGATCCGCCAGATCCCCATGCTCGAGGAGTTCGGCGTGGAGTTCGTGGAGCAGCCCGTGGCGCCGGACGACCTGGAGGGCCTTCAGCGCGTGCGCCGCGAATCCAGCCTCCCCGTGATCGCCGACGAGAGCTGCAAGACGGCGGGCGACGTGGCAAAGCTGGTGGGGGTGGTGGATGGCGTGAACATCAAGCTGGCCAAGTGCGCCAGCCTGCGCGAGGCGATCCGCATCGTGCACGCCGCCCGCGCGCACCACATGAGCGTGATGATCGGCTGCATGATCGAGAGCACCCTCGGCATCGCCGCCGCCGCGCAGGTGACGCCGCTGGTGGACTACGTGGACCTCGACGGCGCCGCGCTCCTCGCCAACGATCCCTTCACCGGCCCCGGCATCGAGCCCGACGGCGCCATGCGCCTGGGCGACGCGCCGGGGCTGGGGGTGAGCCCGGCGTAGCGGGGACCCTCTCCCCGCGCGAGCTTCGCCGCGCTGCCCCTCCGCCACGACCGCCTTGGGGGAGGGGCGGTTTTCGTCGTGGCCTGCGTGCGAGATGGAATGCGGCGATGCCCGCGTGCCGGAGGGCTCCCTTCCCCGCCCCTCCCATCGCAGCTCGACCCTCGGCGAGCGCCTGCTCCGCGCGATGACGCCGGCGAGGGAGTCCGCGCAGCGGACTTTGGGCCGTCGTAGCCGCGGTTTCAACCGCTTGCGAGGGCCAGAGGACAGGCGATGACCCGCCTCACCTAAACGCGTCCGGGTACCCCTACTGCTCCACCATCTCCTGCTCGGCGGGGGATGGGCGGGCGCCGCGGCGGCGGCGCTCGCGGCGGCCTTCCCACAGCGTCAGGCCCACGCCGGCAAAGATCAGCGCGGCGGCGGGGAGCAGGCGCGGCGACACGTGCTCGTGCAGCACGGGGATGGCGATCAGCGCGGTGATCATCGGCTGCAGGTAGACGAAGACGGAGACCACGCTGCTCTCCACCCGCTTCAGCGCGTAGATGTTGAGCCAGTACGCGCCGATGGTCGGCAGCACGATGATGAACGCCACGCTCGCCCACCCCTGCGCCGACACGTGCCCGATCTGCCGGTACAGCGGCACGATCCCCCACGGCAGGATCCCCAGCGCGCCGAAGGTGAACACCCAGGTGATCACCGTCAGCGCGTCGTATTTCCGCAGCAGCCCGCGCGAGATCACCAGGTATACGCTGTACGCCGCCACGTTCATCAGCGCCAGCAGGTTCCCCAGCGCGTTCCCCGTACGCGCGCCCACGCCCACCAGCCAGAGCGCGCCCAGCGCCGCCACCGCGATCCCGGCCCACTTGAGCCGCGTGGCCGTCTCGCGGCGCGCCACGATGGCGATCAGCAGCGTCATCGCCGGGCCGGCGCACACCAGCGTCTGCGCGGCGGTGGCGGTGGTGAGCGTGAGGGCGGTGATGTACAGCAGCTGGTTGAGGATCACCCCGAACACCGCGTACACGGCCAGCAGCAGGTAGTCGCGCCGGTCGCGGATGCGCTCGCCGACGAGAACGCGCTGCAGGATGTTGAAGAGCAGCGCCGCGCCGACCACGCGGATCAGCGCCAGCGCGGGGCTGGTCAGGTCGCGCACCGCCAGCTTCACCGCGATCGGCAGCGCGCCGAAGAAGAGCTGCACGAAGAGGAGCGCGGTGTACTCGCGCCCCATCCCCGCGCGACTCGCCGCGCCCCCGTCCACCGCGTGGAGCGTCGAACCCGGCGGATCGATCCGCCGGGCCAGGTTGTCTCTCGTCACGTATCCTGTCCGTCGATCGCCGCCAGGTAGCGCTCGGCGCTCCGGCGGACCGCGTTCTTGCCATCGTCCCCGATCAGCGCGCCCCACCACGCGCCGTGGATCCGCCGGAACGCGAAGGGCTCCACCGCGGCCGCCACGCGCCGGATGGCCGCGGCGCCGAGCGGCACGTGGTTGGGAAAGCTGTACATCATCGCCACCGTGCGCCGGTCCGGGTTCACGAAGAGGGTGTCGCCGCCGAAGATCTCGCCGCCATCCGCCGCGTGGTGCAGGATGGCGCTCCCGGGAAAGTGCCCGCCGCAGCGCACCAGCGTGAGCCCGGCGCCGATCTCGCGCGTCTCCCCTTCCCACAGCTCGATCGCGGGATCGGGGCGCATCACCCACGCCCGGTTGTCCGCGTGCACGTACACCGGGCAGCCGAAAGCGTGCGCCCACTCCACCATCGCCGTGTGGAAGTGCGGGTGCGACACGGCGATGGCGCCCAACCCGCCAATGCCGCGGATCATCTCCACCAGCGCCTCGTCCAGCAGCGGCACGCAATCCCACAGCACGTTCCCCCCGGCGCCACGCACCAGCAGCGCCCGCTGCCCGATCGCCACCTGCGGCTCCACGCCGATGCCGATCACCCCGGCGCCCTCCATCTTCACCGTGTTGCGGTGCGTGCGCCGGAGCCGCGCGTGCGTGGTCCACGCCTGCCCCTGCGGGTTCACGTACTGCCGCTCGTCCGCGCAGACCGCGCACTGGTCCGGCGCGCTCTCGCTCGCGGCGTACTGCGTACCGCACTGCGTGCAGATGTAAGCCTCCATCCCCTCCTCCCTTGTTGACCGGACCCACCCCCCTCGGCAGATGTCTCGACGCCAAGATAATCCCACGTCTCTCGCGGTCAAGTATCTTGACGACGAGACAGTCGTCCGCGCATCTTCCCCTCGCGTCTCAGCCGCGTCGAAGTGCCTGCCGCGCACCACCCTCGCGGCCGCGCGTGCGCCGGTAGTCCGCGCAGGCGGACTTCGTGTGGTCGTTGCAGCGATTTCGATCGCCCCGCTTGAACTGCTTCGTGGGAGGTGGATCGATGGCGAAAGACCGGGTGGATGCGATCCTGGAGCAGTGGCGGCGCGAGCGGCCGGAGCTGGACACCTCCACGATGGGGGTCATCGGGCGGATCAACCGGCTGGCGACGCTGTTCGGGCAGTCGCACGCGGAGGTGTTCGCCGCGTTCGGCATCGACCGCGGCGAGTTCGACGTGCTGGCCACGCTGCGGCGCTCGGGCGAGCCGTATCGCCTGAGCCCCACGGAGCTTTTCCGCACGCTGATGATGTCGAGCGGGGGGATGACGAGCCGGCTGGACCGGCTGGAGCGCGCGGGCCTGGTGCGGCGCGTGCCCGACCCGCGCGACCGCCGCAGCGTGCGCGTGGAGCTGACGGACCACGGGCGCGAGACCATCGACCGGGCGGTGGAGGCGCACGTGGCGAACCAGCACCAGCTGCTGGCCGCGCTCTCCGGTGCGGACCGCGAGCGGCTGGCCGGGGTGATGCGCGCGCTGCTGCGGTCGCTGGAGGGTGGCCCGGAAGATGAAGGCGGCTGAGCGGGTACCGGCGGGCCCGCGATCCATGTATCTTCCCCGCCGTGCCGAACGAATCCTTTTTGGACTGACAGCCGGGAGACTGAGATGACGGATCACGATCACGCGCATGGCGGTGACGAAGAGATCACGGGGATGGCGGTGGGCTTCCGGATCTTCGAGGACGAGGGGAAGCTGTACCTGGCCGAGGCCGAGATCAGCCCGTACCAGGACGAGGTCTCGGCGCTGGGGGTGACGCTGGTGTTCCATGCGCTCGCCGGCATCGACCCCACGCAGACCGACGAGGAGGAAGAGGAGCCGGTGGCGTTCGACTTCGACGACGAGCTGACCCGCGACGAGAAGGCCCCGATCGTGGAGCAGACCGCCGACATCCTGCGCCAGCTCTCCAACCTGTCCCCCGCGTCGCTCGGCGAGTACCTCCGCGCCGCCCGCGAGGACCAGTCGTAAGCGACCGCGGACCGCGGGTCACGGACCGACACGACGGCGGCCGCACTCCACGCGAGTGCGGCCGCCGCTGCTTTTGTGCGATCAACCCGTCGCTGCCCCGGCGCTTGTCATCCCGAGGAGCTGTCGCACCAATCGGGTCGACTCGCAGAACCATGGCGGAGAAGAGGAATCCATAGCAGACACCCGAGCGACGGGCGGCCTGTCGCTCGGGCGTACGGCATGGATCCTTCGTCGCCGCCAAACGCTTGCGTGCGTGCAATCACGGCGCGGCGGCTCCTCAGGATGACATCGGCTCGGCGTCCTCCCGTCCGGCGCGTGGCCATCCCTCCTCCTCTCCTCCGCTCCTCCGTGTGACCCCGCGGTTGCCGTTCTACAGCACCGACTCCAGCACCTTGCGCAGGGTACGCGCGAAGCCGGCGACGAAGTCTTCCTTGCCGCGGCGGCCGGCGAAGAACGGGTCCATCACGGTGCAGCGGATCACGCCCAGCCCGCCGGCGCGCTCGTAGTCGTCGTGCGTGAAGCCCAGCGCCTGCACGATGGGCTCGGCGGCGCGGCCGTACTCGTGGCTGCGCAGCACCGTCTTGGTCACCACGTACTCCAGGTCGCGCGCGGCACGCGTCGCGGACACGCTCATGGCGCCGTAGACGCGGTCGGCCAGCGCGTTCACCTCGTCGAGCGTGGTGAACGACGGGTGACTCACGGCGAAGCAGACGATGTTGAGGTCTGGCAGCGGGAGCGGCACGATGCGGAACGGCTCCCAGTCGCCCGCGGCGATGCGGCGGTGCAGCAGGAGCGCACCGCGCGCCGTCTCGCCCACCAGGCGGCCGTAGCCGCGCTCGTCCAGCGGGAGCACCTTGTGGCTCATCCACACGGCCGCGGCCGCCGCGCCCGGCTTGGAGCCCTCGAAGATGAAGCGGCCGATGTACCCCCATTCGCTGGCGCCGCGGTGGAAGAGGTACGGCGCCTCCACCGCCACCAGGTCGCGCACGCGCAGGTCGCGGAAGCTGACCGCGCCCGCCGGGTAGGGGATGAACCCCAGCTTGTGCGGGTCGATGGTGACCGAGTCGGTGCGCTCCATCGCGCAGAGGGCGCGGTAGACGCCCTCCTGCGGCCACGGCTCGGGCGCGTACTGCGCGAGCGCGTCTTCGTAGCCGCGCCGGCTCCCGTCGGCGGCGCGGGTGATGGCGGCCGCGTAGCCGCCCCACGCCGCGTCGGCGTGCAGGTGCACGGCCATCCCCAGCTCGCGCGCCGCCTCGTCGCGCACGTCGGCGATCAGGTCCAGCCGGTCGACCGCGCTCTCCTCGGTGGTGCCGATCACGCTCACGCAGGCGATCACCGGCTGGTTGCAGCCGGCCAGCGTGCGCAGGCCGTGGCGCAGCGCGTCCGGGTCCATGCGGAAGCGCGCGTCCACCGGCACGTGCACCAGCTGCGCCCCGCCGATCCCCAGCGCGCGGCAGATCTTCTCCCAGCTGTAGTGCGCGGTGCTGGGAACGAGCACCACGCCCGGCGGAAACGCGTCGCCGAACTGCGTGGCCAGGCGGCGGCCGAACTCCTGGTAGCCGAGCCCCGCCAGCGAGTGCCGCGTGACGGCCGAGGCCGCCTCCATCCCGTCGCCCACCCGCGCGCGGAACTGCTCGGCCAGGTCCAGCGCCGCGCCGGTCTGCACGTTCAGCAGCTCCCACAGGCCGATGTGCCGCACGTCTTCCACCCGCCCGTCCGGCAGGGTCACGGAGAGCGCGTGCGTCGCCATCTCGTCGGCCGCCCAGCGGATGGCGAGGGGGAGGTACTTCACGTTCCGCGCGACCCAGAGCGCCTCGAAGTTGGCCACCGTGCCGCCCGAGGTGAGGTGCCCCCACTGCCGGGCCGGATCGTAGCCGATCATCCGCGCCAGCTGCTCGGCCACCTCCAGCTCCATCCGCGTGGTCACCGGGCTGGCTTCGGCGGCCACGTTGTTGGGGTTGTACAGCATGGTGGCGAAGTAGCCCACCATGCTGGCCATGGTCAGGTCGCTGCTCATGTGCCCGATGTAGCGCGGGCTGAAGAACGGCACCCCCGCCTTGAGCTCGGCCAGCAGCCCCATCAGCTCCTGCGAAAGGGTGCTGATGGACTGCTCGTACGCCGGCGTGCGCTTGTCGGCCTCGGTGACCTCGAAGCCGTCTTGCGGGTGGAAGTTGCGCCGCCAGAACACGTGGTCGCGCACCGCCTCCAGCAGCAGCCGCTCGAACACGTCGGCGTTCTCGGCCTTGGGCCCCAGAAACACCGACGCGAGGTCCAGGGGGGCCTCGCGTCGTCCCGATCCGTCTCTATCGTAGTTCATCTCAGGCCGCGCACTCTCGGCGCGCACGTCGGGTAAGCGAAGTTGGATCTTCCCGGGAGGGTGATACGGCCGGGAACGCGTTGAGTCAAGCGCGCCGGGAGCTCGTCCCGGCGACGAGCATCGGGAACAGGGGCCGCTTCGCGCGAGCCACGGAGGACACGGAGCAACGGTTCGCTTCGGTGGTTCTCCATGCTTCCGAGCGTGCCCGCGACTCCGTGTTCATTGTTTTGATGGACCCCCTCTTCACGCGGACGGTGACAAGGATCGGAGCTCGGTCGGACCGAATCGCCGGTCAGGCCAGCGGTTCGGGGAACGGCACTCCTTCGCGCCTCGACCCGTCGATGTGGAATGCCAGCGCCTCTCGCATGCGGGCGCGCACCTCGGCCAGCGCGCGGCCGGCCACGACGCATCCCGGCACCTCTGGCGCATGGGGCGGAGAATCCCGTCTCGGTTGGTTCGATGATGATGCGGTAGCGATCCACGATTCACCGTTCCCATTCGACGAGAGGTCGACGATCACCGGCCGGTGGTCGCTGCGGCCCTTCCACGCATCGTACGAGGCCACGTCCACGCGGGTGATGCGCGGAAGCCAGGCGCGCGGGACGAAGCAGTAGTCCAGGTGATACGCCAGGTCCTCGCGCCAGGTGTGGTAGTACGTCGCCCGGCTCTCGTGGCCGGGCGCCTCGGCGTGGAAGGCGTGGTAGGCGCTCGCCAGGCCGTGCGCGTGCAGCCGCGCCTCGATGGTGGCGTAGGTCCAGTCGCGGCGCTTGCGATCGAACACCGGGTTCGAGTTGAAGTCACCCGCGACGACCGCCGGCCCGGCGGCGAACAGGTTGGAGAGCGCGTCGATGCCCAGGCAGACGGCGCGCGAGTAGCTGCCGCGGTGCGGAAGCGCCCACACTGCCAGCAGCGTGAACGATTCCGGCCCGGTGACGCGGAACGGCACCACCCACGGCGGCACCTCGGCGCCACCGTCGATGGAAAGCGGCTCGGCGGCGTAGCCGTTGGCCGTGATCACGGCGACCCCCTGCCGCGGGTTCGATCCTGCCCAGCATACACCGGCGGACTCCCCGGCCGGCCGCGCGCACTCCTGCACGATGGCGACGTCGGGCGCCAGCTCGCGCAGGAACTCTGTCTTCGCGGCGAACTTCCCGCGGCAGCAGTTCCAGGTGACGATGCGCATGTGGGCAGACCGGGCGACTCAGACTTTTCCGCCGTTCGTCACGTCGATATCCGTGATGATGACGGCGCGAGGCGGCAGCGGGTACGCCGGTCCCGTGGTGCCTTGCTTGATGCCGCGCGCCGGAACCTCGTAGAGCACCTCCTCGTGCCGGGCACCGTCCGCATCCACGACCACCCCCGCCACCATTCTGAGGCTGCGCGAGCTGTGGTTTGCGATGTCCAGATGCAGGCCGATATCGAGGTACTGGTACGGTCGGACGATGATCTCGACGGAATCGGCGAGCGGCGCCGCCACGATCACGTCGTCGGCACGCGCGCGCATCACCCGCGTATCCCACTGCGTTCCAGCGATCCTGTGCAGGAACTCGGACGCGGCGCTCGCGCGGTCGCGAAGCGGTGAACGGAGATCTTCCATGCGCCGCTTCGCCTCACGCGCGACAGCAATGCGCTCCAGCCCCAGCGCCAGCCGCCACCCACGTGGTGTGCGGACCCAGCGGGTGCTCCTCTGCTCGTGGATCTTCGGGAGCGAATTCACCAGGCCGGCGTCGGTGGCCCGATCCGTGGTCCGCATCGCGAGGGTGTCGCGTACGAACCGGCCTCCGGCGCGGTCCCAGTTGGGCATCGTCAGGAACGCCTGGACCTCGGCCGTGTCCCGTCCGTGACGGGTGACCCGCATCGAATCCATGGAAATCCCGGGGTACCCCGCGGGGAGATACCCGAGGTCACGCTCCAGCAGCTCTGGATCGGTCCCGGAATATCTGGCCATGGCCGCGGAATCCGCGGGAGTGAGCGACCGCAGCAACACTGTCAGATCGCCGGCGAACTTCGCGGCGTAGAACGAGGTGACATCCCTTTCCGGGCCGTCGGCGGCATGGCAGGCACCCGTGCCGCCCAGGATGGCACCCACGCACGCCATGCGGGCATTCGCGCGAAGACGGGGCCAGAGGGTCATGCCGGGGAGATCATGGGGACGAGGAGCGCTGGGAAGGGCACGACCCGGGGGGCGCGGGCGGGGGACGAGTGGCTCAGCCATCGGCGACCGGCCGGAGCGATCCCGTCAGTCCCGCACGGGGCTGAGATGATGGACTTCGGTGGGGACCAGCGGCTGGAGCGCGTCGGCCACCAGGGTGCGGTGGCAGTGCGCGGGGTCGTGCTCGTAGCAGAGAAGGCAGACGCGGCGGCCCTGGCGGACGAGGTCGGCCAGCGCCTCTAGGTCGGCCTGCGCGGCGAGCGTCTCCATGTGCTCGCCGAACACCGCGCGCAGCTCGTCGAACCGTCCCGCGCGGGCGGCGGCGCGCCCCTCGGCCGGGGTGCCCAGGCCGCGCAGGTGCACGTAGCCGATGCCGGCGCCCGCCAGGTTCTCGGCCAGCCGGTTCTTGCTGAAGCCCGGCCGGCGCGAGCTGGTGACGGCCCGCACGTCGGCCACCACCTCGACGCCGGCGGCGGTGAGCGCCTCCAGGAGCGCGGGAACGGTGGCGCCCTCGTAGCCGATGGTGGCGAGCGGCGGGGTCATCCGGGGATGATCTTCTTGCGCAGGGTGGCGTAGGTGGACCAGATCGTCACCGAGAAGGGCGAGGTGCCGCGCACGATCTCGGCGCTGGCCAGGGCGGCCAGGAACGACTCCCGGTTCGGCTCGAACGGGGGAACCAGCACGTGCGCGGTGCCGATCTCGCCAAGCGTGTGCGCGTCGCTCCCGGCGCCCAGCAGCTTGCCGCGCTCGCGCGCCCACGCCTCGCCGCGCTGGTTCACCTCCGGGCTGAAGGTGCGCGCGTTGTGCGCCTCCACCACGTCCACCAGGTCGGCGATGGAGTCGATCAGGTCGCCGCCGCCGCGCCGGCGCGTGTCGAACGGGTGGGGAACGTACACCACGCCGCCCTGCGCGCGGATCCGCTCGGCGGCCTCGCGCAGCGGCGTGTACTTGGGGATCAGCTCGGTCAGGAAGATGCCGATCAGGTCCGGCCCCTCCCTCGTCCGCACCTCCTCGCCCACGATCACGCGGCCGGGCGCGGCCTGATGCATCCGCAGCGCGCCCTCCAGCCGGTCGTGGTCGGTGATCACCACCCGGTCGATCCCCGCCCGGTCGAGCGCGGGGACGATCCCCTCGTACGGGTTCAGCGAATCCTTGGAGGCGCGAGTGTGGCAGTGCATGTCCACCCGCAGGCGGCGCGGCTCAGCCATCGCTCTCCGCGCGCCGCTTCAGCTCCATCCACACCTCGGCGGCGCGGTGCTCCACGCTGGTGACGGTGCCGGTGTTCTCGATCACGAAGTCGGCCCGGGCGCGCTTCAGCTCGCTGGGCATCTGCGCGGCGATCACGCGGCGCGCCTCCTCGGGATCCATCCCGCGGTCGCCCACCAGCCGCGCCAGCCGCACCTCCTCGGGCGCGTCCACCAGCACGATCACGTCGAACTCGTCGGCCAGGTTCACCTCGAACAGGAGCGGGATGTCGGCCACCACAAGCGCGTCGCCGCGGGTCTCCGCCTGGCGGTAGAGCTCGTCGCGGAGGGTTGCCACGGCGGGGTGCACGATCCCCTCCAGCCGCTCGCGCGCGCCGGGGTCGGCGAACACGATGCGGCGCAGCGCGGCACGGTCCAGCTCGCCGCCGGGAACGGGAACCACCTCGGCCCACTCGGCCAGGATGGCGTCGTACGCCGGGGTGCCGGGGTCCACCGCGCGCCGGGCCAGCTCGTCGGCGTCGATCACCCGCGCGCCCAGCCCCTGCCACACGCGCGCGACGGTGCTCTTTCCCGCGGCGATGTTGCCGGTCAGCCCCACCTTCAGCATGCGTTCCCCGCCGGATTGGTTCGAAGCTGCATCATCCACCGAAAAAGGAGATCGACGGTCCGTCAGAAGCTGCGGCGCCCGTCGGGGACGTGGTTGATCGGCTCGGGGGCGGAGACGATGTCGTCGGTGGTGCCGGCCGTGCGGTCCTTGCCGGCCGAGGCGACCTGGAAGGTGTTGCCGTCGTACATGATGTAGAACGGCGTTCCCCACGGGTCGTTGGCCGCGTCTTCCTGCATCGCCTCGCCGGTGACGAAGGCGCTGAAGCGGTCGTTGCTGGGCGCGGTGCGGCCCATCGCGTCGGCGCGCTTCACCATGTCGCGAAGCTCGTTCACCTCGTTCTTCGCGTTCCACTCGTACAGCGGGTCGAAGGCGGGCTGCACCTTGGGCCACACCTTCTCGCGGACGGGGGGGACCAGCACCACCACCGCCACCGCCAGCACCAGCAGCCAGAACAGCTTCGAAATCATGGGAATGGCTCCGTGATCGCCCTCAGGCGAGGCGGAAGGTTTCCGCCCCGTCCGCCTCCTGTTCGCTCGCCGCGCGCCCGGCGCGCGCCAGCCGCCGCAGGTGCGCCAGCGTTTCGCGCAGCGCCAGCATCCGCGTTCCCGCGCCCATCTCGCGGCCGGGGTAGCGCCGGTCCACCGCCGCCCAGGTGGTGGCGGGCCCCGCCGCCAGCAGCGCGGCCACCGCCTCGGTCTCGCCCTCGGCGGCGGCGCGCAGCTCGGCGATGCGCGCGGTCCCTTCCACCGGGTCGCCATGGCCGGGGAGGAGGAGCGCCGGCGGGAGCGCCGCGAGCCGGTCCAGCGCGGCCACGTAGTCGCCCACGGGGTCCTCGCGCTGGCGGTTCACGCCCAGCGTGGGGGTGATGCGCGGGAGCACCGCGTCGCCCGCGACCACCACCCCGTCCGCCAGGCGATGGAGGGAAACGTGCCCCGCCGTGTGCCCCGGCGTCCACAGGTGGCGCCACCCGCCCGCGCCGGAAACGTCGCCCATGTCGCCGTCCAGCACCGCGTCGACCGCGACCGGCGGCGCCATGGCGCGGGCGGTCGCGTGCCCGGCCTGGACGGCGTCGATCCACTCCGCCGGCGCGCCGCAGCCGCGGAGGAGCGCGGCGCGGTAGGCGGCCTCTTCGTCCGGGTGCGCGGCGGCGTGCGCCATCCGCTCGGCATCGAGGCGGCCCATCAGCACGGTGGCGCCGCTGGCCTCCTTCACCCGCGCCGCCAGCCCCACGTGGTCCATGTGCATGTGGGTGATCACGTGCACCGCCACCGCGCTCCATCCCCCGGCGACCTCGCGCACGCCCGCTTCCAGGGCGGCCCAGGCTTCTTCCGTCCCCAGCCCGCCATCCACCAGCATCCACCGGCCGTCCGGGAGCTCGGCCAGATAGGCGTGCACCTGCGATGGCCGCCCCGGCATCGGCGTGGTGACGCGCCACACGCCGGGTGCCACGGGGGTGGGCCGCGGAACCGATGGATTGTCTGTGTTCAAGTAAATAAAGCCCCGGTGGGCGGATAGGCAAGAAAAACCTGTCCAGCGCCGCAAAATGTAGGTCGCGGACGGCGCGGGGGAAACCAACTCCGTGGATGAAGCCGTGCGATACGGCTGACGATCGGGTCGACCGAAGCATCTCGCCGGCGCCTGGAAGCCATGGCGTTCCAGCGGCTGAAGCCGCCGGCCCAGCACGCCACTCAGCCTCGCGAGCTGCCGCGAGGCTGAGTGGCGGCATCCGCGCGCGGAAGCGCGGCTTCGGATCAGCCCAACCCGTTGTCGTGGTTGATGTTCCATCCACGGCATCCGGCGTCTGTCGCAGGGTCGGGCGAGGGCGCTAGATTCGCGGCCGGCAGATGAAGCGCGGTGCACGGTTCACGGGAGATACGATGCGGATCACGGTTGGCTGGCGCGGCTGGCTGGTCGCGACGATTCCCGCGGTGCTGGCCGCGGCGCCCGCCCGGGCGCAGGAGCCCGCGTGGCCGGACGCGCTTCTCACCCGCACGCAGGCGCTGGCGCTCGTGCAGGAGCTGAACGCCGGGATCCTAGCCAGCCGCAGCGCGACCGCGTCGCTCGAGGCCTGGTGCGGCGACCATGCGCTCGCCCCGGAGCCGCGAGTGGTGGCGGACGTCGTTCCGGCCGCGCCCGTGCCGCCTTCCACCGAGCAGCGCGCGCGGCTGCAGGTGGATTCGGCCGAGCCGGTGCGCCACCGGCGAGTGCGCCTGCGATGCGGCACCCACGTCCTGTCGGTGGCGGACAACTGGTACGTCCCCGGCCGGCTCACGCCCGAGATGAACCGCCTGTTGAACGAGACGGATACGCCGTTCGGGCGGGTGGTCGCCCCGCTGGAACCCTACCGCCGCACCTTCCTGGCGCGCCTCCTCTGGCAGCCGCTCCGGGCCGGGTGGACCCATGCGCAATCGGCCGTCGCGCCATGCGCCAGCGCCGGCGCCCTGCACATCCCCGACGCGCTGTTCGAGCACCGCGCCCTGGTGTACGGCCGCGACCACCGGCCCATCGCCGAAGTCCACGAGGTCTACCAGCGCGGGCTGATGTCGTTTCCTCCACCCGAGCCGTGCGGAGCCAGCCCGGACTGAGCGCGCCAGGCTCGTCTACGGATGAGATGCCGGCCAGGCGCTCCGCCTTGCCGCCGGACGCCTCGCGCGAGAAGTTTGCGGGCGAGGCGGATCCCTTCTCCCGGAGAATCGACGCGTGGACGCGGAATCGCTGGTGCAGCTCATGTCGTTCAGCCAGCGGGCGCTGGGCGCGAACCTGGAGGGGTTCACGCACCAGGAGTCGCTGGCGCAGCCGCCCTCGGGCAACTGCGCCAACTGGCTGTTGGGCCACATCCTGCTCCACCGCGAGCGGATGCTGGCCGCGCTGGGCGCGCCGCCGGCGGGGAGCGACGAGGCCGTGGCCGAGCGCTACGACCGCGGATCGCCGCCGGTCACCGGCGACGGCGCGGGGGTGGCGCGCTTCGAATCGCTCCGAGGCGCGCTGGACGAGTCGGCGCGCTGCATCACCGACGCGGTACGCCGCGCGGACGGCGCCACCCTGGCCGCCGACTACCAGAACGGCCGCACGGTGGGGCAGTTCGTGGCCCTGCTGATGTACCACGAGGGCTATCACGTGGGGCAGATCGGTGCCGTGCGGCGCCAGCTGGGCAAGCCGGGGGCGATCCGGTGACCGGCCCGCATCGCTCAGCCACGCGGCGCGGCGGAGCTGGCGCCGCCCGCCATCGGCCGCTCACCCTTCGCCGCACGCCGACGCCGCATGCCCGCTGACGGATCGCCGCACCACGATTCCCGCGGGCGGCCGCTGCTGGCGCTGGCGGCGTTCCTGGCGTTCGTGTTCATCGGCGGGGCGCTGCTGGCGCCGTGGCTGCACCACGCGCTGCAGGCGCTGGCGCCCGGGACCAAGGTGGCGCGCACCCCCTTCGCCCGCGTGGAGAACCGCGCGCTGCTGCTGATGGCGCTGGTGGGGATCCCGTTCTACGTCCGCGCCTCCGGCATCCGGCGGTGGAGGGACGTGGGGGTGGAGCCGCGCGCCATCCGCTGGCGGCGCGTGGCGGGCGGGTTCGTGCTGGGCTTCGTCTCGCTGGCGGCGGTGTGCGCGGTGGCGGTCGCCGGGGGCGGGCGGGCGCTGAACCTGGCGCGCACGCCGGGGCAGCTCGCGGCGCAGTTCGCCGGCGCGCTGGCCACCGCGCTGCTGGTGGCGGTGATGGAGGAGCTGCTCTTCCGCGGCGCCATCTTCGGCGGCCTGCGCCGGGCGATGCCGTGGATCGCGGCGATGCTCGGCAGCAGCGCCATCTACGCGATCGTGCACTTCATGGCGCGCCCCGCCAACCCGCCGGTGATCGACTGGCTCAGCGGCCTGCGCGTGCTCCCCAGCATGCTCGCGGGGATGGCGCAGCCCGGCGGCCTGGTCCCCGCGTTCCTCAACCTGACGCTGGCCGGCGTGGTGCTGGCGCTCGCCTACCACTTCACCGGCGACATCCTCACCTCCATCGGCATCCACGCCGGGTGGATCTTCTGGCTCAAGTTCTACGGCTATCTCACGAAAGGCGTTCCCGGCGTGGACCCCGTGTTCTGGGGAACGCGCAAGCTGGTGGACGGCTGGCTGGCGTTCGTGGCGCTGGTGATCGTGCTGGGCGTGGTGATGGCGGTCGCGCGGCGCGGGATGGTCGCCCGCGGACCCGCGTCGTCCACCACCCCCGCGTCCTGATCGGGGCCGGCCGCCGCGAGCGCCACCACGCGGCGCCGCGTCCGATCGGCTGATCCCCGGCAGCGGCCGGGCTCGAGCGTCCGATGGCGATCGCACGAACGGTCCCCCGCCACGGGCGGAGGACCGTTCTTTTCATGCAGCCAGGCGCGGCCTCACTGGTGGCACTGGAAGTAGGCGTTGTAGTCGTACGTCGCGTTGCCGTCCGACGGATAGTCGTCGATCGCGATGTAGGCGTTGTACACCCGCACGCTGTTGATCTCGTAGTACAGGAAGGTGCAGCCGGTGTACGGAGTCGCCTGCAGGTGCACGGTGCCGCCCGCCGCCTGCGTGAAGCTGCCGATCCCGTTGCCACCGGAGACGGTGCCCAGCTGGGTGGTGCTGCCATTCAGCGTCTGCCCCACCACGATCTCTCCACCCGGGATCCAGGTGTCGAACTGCCCACCGTGCCCGTCGGTCAGATAGGTTTCGCCGTAGACGGTGAAGTACACCGCCGACGCGGCGGCGCGCGGCGCGGTGGCGCCTTTGCGCGTGACCGAGGTGGGCGTGTCGGCGCACGCCGCGAGCAGTGGAAGGGCAGCGAGCAGCAGGGCGAGCTTCTTCATGGAGTCTCCGATCGTGATGAGGGTGGCGGCCGTGAATGCGCCGCGAACGAACCGTAACCGCCGCGGCGGCGGCACACTCGCTCCACGTCGCGAACCGGCGACCTCGAGCCTCCGATGCGCACCGCGGCGGTACGGGCGAGGTGGGTGAACCATCGGTGGCGGATGGGATCTCCGGTGGGCGTACGTTGGGCCGGATCGGGCATCGGCCCCATCCGCCCGCCGGAGCGGGGGGTGATGCGCGGAAGGGGCGACGCCCGCGACGACGCCGTCGCCCTGTCGTACGGGCTGGGCCGGCGGCTGCTGCGCACCCGGTACGGCCCGGCCTGCTTCAAGGAGGGGGAGGACGCCGGCTGGGTGAACCACATGATCGCCTTCGACCGGCCGAAGACGGCGGTGGTGGTGATGATGAACAGCTCCAACGGCCCGCGCATCGTCGCGCGGCTGACGGCCGAGCTGATCGCCGACACCTTCACCCCCGCCGAGTGGGACGGCTACACGCCGCCGCCCCCCCCCCGGCGAGCCGCTGACGTCCGCTCCTGATCCGCCGCGCGTGACGCGAGCGGGCGCGGAGCCGTCATCTCCGCGCCCGCTCGGACGTTCTGGGGCGATCCTCATCGCCCATCCGCCGTCTGGAGAGATGCCATGATCCGACACCTTCGTCCGTTCGTCTCCCTCGCCCTGGGCGCGCTGCTGGTGGCGGGGTGCGACCGCTCGATCCTGTCGCCCGGCGAGGTCGCGGGTACGTACGTGCTGGAGCGCGTGAACGCGTCGCCGCTCCCGGCGGTGATCACCGACACCGAGTTCACCACCGTCACCCTGCTGGCCGACACGCTGCGCCTGAACGACGACAGCACCGGCTCCGAGGTCCGGGTGCAGCACTACGTGGCGCACCCGAACGGCACCACGCCCACGCGGGAGACGTTGAGCCTGTTCGTGCGCTACGAGCCGCGGCACGGCGGCATCCGCCTGGGTTATGCGTGCTCGATCGACGGCAACTCGCTCTGCCTGTCGGTGGTGCCGGTTGAGATCACCGCCGAGCTCACCTCCACCGGCCTGGTGATGCACATCGAGAGCAACGACTGGCACTTCCGCCGCATCGGCTGATCCGGCGCGTCACGCCACGATGTACCTCCGGACGATCCTCCGCCGCGGCGCCCGGTCGAGGTGCCGCGGCGGATGTCATCGCGCCGGCGACGTCCGCGAAGGCGGACTGCCGCGCATCGTCGTCCTCGCGGCGCGTGGCCTCGCTGGGCACGTGGGTCGCGTACGCGCCGCGGGTGGAGCGCGTCATTCTCCCTGAGCCCGAGAACGTGTTCAACGCGATCCGCGAGATCGAGGTGTTCTGATCCACGCCTGACGTTTCGGTGGATGTCACCAGCCCCGCCCGGATGCGTTCCGGGCGGGGCTGGCTTCATTCCCCACCAGATTCACAAGCACGACCCCAGATCCAGCGCCAAGACGAGTCCGTATTCTGGCGGCTGTTGCCGTTCAGGATCGCGAGGTTCGAAACGCGAGTGGCGGGGATGTTGCCATCATCCATCGCCCGGAAGGCCCCAAACCCACCGTTGAGGCTGAGAAAAGAATCGTGCGGATCGTAATGATCGTGAAGCCGTCGTCCGTGGACGCGGTGCGGAGCGGCGTGGTGAAGCTGCGCGAGGCCGGCCACACCGTGGAGCCGCGCGTCACCTTCGAGCAGGGAGACGCGGAGCGCCTGGCGCGCGAGGCGGCGGAGAGCGGCGCGGAGCTGGTGGTCGCGGCCGGGGGCGACGGCACCGTGAACGAGGTGGTGAACGGGCTGGTGCTGGGCGGCGTGCACGGCGCCACCACCGCGCCGCGCCTCGCCATCCTGCCGATGGGCACCGCGAACGACCTGGCCACCGGCCTCGCCATCCCGATCGGCGATCCCGAGGCGGCGCTGGCCGTGGCCGTGGCGGGAACGCCGTTCTGCGTGGACGTGCCCACGGTGAACGGGCGCTGCTTCCTGAACGTCTCCACCGGCGGCTTCGGCGCCGAGGCCACCGAGGAGTCGTCCACCGCGCTGAAGAGCGTGCTGGGGCCGGTCGCCTACGTGGTGACCGGCGTGCGCAAGTTCGTGCGGCTGGAGCCGTCGTCCGCCCGCTTCACCAGCGGCGGCGAGGTGCTGCACGACGGCGAGTTCCTGGTGTTCGCCGTGGGAAACGCACGGCGCACCGGCGGCGGCATCCACATCACCGCGAACGCCGAGATGGACGACCGGCTGCTGGACGTGTGCATCATCGAGCACATGGGGCACGTGGAGTTCGCGCGCATCGCCCCGCAGATCCGCGCGGGCAAGCACGTCGACCATCCGCGCGTGACCTATCGCAAGCTCCCGTCGCTGCGGATCGAGGCACAGGCGGAGCTGGCCGTGAATGCCGATGGCGAGCCGGTCTCCGCCCGCCGCTTCGAGTACGGCTTCGCGCCGGGGCGGCTGACGCTGATGGTGCCCGAGCACCCCGAGGAGCTGTCCAGCACGCCGCCGAATCCATCGCCCAGCTGAGTCCGCTTTCTGGCTCACGCGGAAGACCGGGGACACGGAGAACCGCTCGCATTCCCGGGCAGTTCTCCGTTTCTCCGTGCCCGTGTGAGCCTGCCGTTGCTGTTCAAGATCCGATCGGGCGGTGTCGAACTATTGGACAGCGGGCAAAAACATCCGTGGTACCGCCGAAATCCAATCTTTGCAACGAGATGTGCGTTCACCTTCCGGTCGATTCCGACAGGAACCCGGACGCGGACACTTTACGTCAAACCCCCTTCCCACAGAGGTTTGCAAGAATTTACGGATGTGGTCCGCCACATGCCTAAAGGAAGGGCGCGCTGGCCAGCGTAGATGCTTCCCGCCCTCTCCGCGGTGAAACCCCATCCAACCCCACTGGAAGTCCACGACCATGAAGATCATCCGCATCGCCCTCCCGGCGCTCGCCATCGTTGCCCTCTCGGCCGGCAAGGCCGCCGCCCAGGACCAGGAAGTGTCGTTCGAGGTGCAGGCGATCAACCAGATCTCGTTCAGCGGCAGCCCGTCGCTGGTGATCAGCACGGCCACGGCCGGCAGCGCGCCGACCAGCGCCAACGCCAACGCCACCTACGCCATCACCACCAACGAGACGAACCGCAAGATCACCGCGCAGCTGGACAGCGACATGCCCACCGGCACCACGCTGTCGGTGACGCTGGCCGCGCCGAACGGCGCCACCAGCACCACCGTGCAGCTGAGCGAGTCCGCGCAGGACGTGGTCACCGGCGTGTCCAAGGTGAGCGAGAGCGGGCTGAACGTGTCGTACTCGCTGACCGCCACCGCCGCCGCCGGCGTGATCGCCGCCGACAGCCGCACCATCACCTACACCATCGCGACCGGCGCCTGAGCGCGCGGCACCATGGTTTCGCGGGCGTGGCGGGATCCCCCTTTCCGCCGCGCCCGCGGTCTTCTTTCTCCGCTCCACCCATCATCCAGGCAGTCCCCATGAAGCGCATCGCCCCCCTGCTCCTGTTCCCGCTGGCCGCCCTCGCCGCCCCCGCCGCCGCGCAGATCACCGTGCTGGGGAGCGGCGTGGAGGAGCATGCCGCCCAGCCGGGCGAGACGTACAGCGGCACCCTTCACCTGCGCAACGACGGCCGCCAGGCGGAAGAGGCGCGCGTATACCTGAGCGACTACTCCTTCGGCGCCGACGGGCGCACCACCTACGCGGCGCCCGGGTCGCTCCCGCGCTCCAGCGCGCGCTGGGTGGCGTTCACCCCTTCCACCGTGCGCGTTCCCGCCGGCGGCGAGGCGACCGTGGGGTACACGGTCACCGTGCCCGCCACCGCCGGGCTGCACGGCACCTACTGGAGCGTGGTGATGGTGGAGGGGATCGCGCACGGCAGCCCCGAGTCCACCACCGGCGCCGCGCCGGCGCGGGTGCGCATGGGCGTGCAGTCCAGCACCCGCTACGCGGTGCAGCTGGCCACCACGCTGGGCGCCGACGCGCCGCAGGTGCGCTTCGCCAGCGCGCGGGCGTACCCGTCCGCCAGCGGAAAGGTGCTGGAGCTGGACCTGGCCAACGCCGGCGAGGTGGCCTACCGCCCCGAGATCCGCGTGGAGCTGTTCGACGAGGCGGGCCACAAGGCGGGCGCCTTCACCAGCAAGCGCGGGCTGCTCTACCCCGGCACCTCGCTGCGGCAGACCTTCGAGCTGGGCGCAGTTCCCGCCGGCACCTACCAGGCGCTGGTGGTGGCGGACGCGGGTGGCGACCAGGTGTACGGCGCGCAGTACCGCCTCAAGCTGTAGGCCGTTCGATGCGCCGCCCGCCGCTCGCCGCGCTCTTCATCGCCCCGCTCCTCCCCGCCGTGCTGGCCGCGCAAGCGCCCTCGGTGGGGCGGGTGGGGCCGGCGCGCGTGCAGGCGGATCCCGGCGCGTCGCTCACCGCCGCCTTCCGCGTGGCCAACCCCACGGGCGCGGTGGCGGAGATGGAGGTGCTCCTCCCGCGCGGCTGGCCCGTCCTCTCGGCGGATGCCAACACCTCGCTCGCGCGTGGCGCCACGGCCGTGCGCCTGGTCGCCACCGTGGTGCCGCGCGGCGCGGCCGAGGGGACGTACGTGGTGCGCTACCGGCTCCGTGCCGGTGACGCGGCTGCGCTCGACAGCGTGATCGTGGCCGTGCAGCCGCGGCGCGCGGTGGACGTGACGGTGGAAGAGGCGCCGCGCTTCGGCGTGCGCGGCGCCGAGCTGCGCGTGGGCTTTCGGGTGATGAACCGCGGCAACGGCCGCGCGAGCCTGCGCATCGCCGCGAGCGGCGCCGCCGGCGCGCGGCCCGATGCGCGCGCCCTGGAGCTGGCGCCGGGCGAGAGCCGCATCGTCCGCGTCGCCGTCCCCACCGCCGCCGCGTCGGTCGCGCCCACGCAGCGCGTGACCCTGGCCGCCAGCGGCGACGGCGTGCAGGCCACCGCCACCGCGCGGGTGGAGATGGTGTCGCGCAGCGCCCGCGCGGCGCAGCCCACCTATTCGCTCCCCGCCCGCGTGAGCCTGCGCGCCGCGTCCGCGGGGGAAACGCGCGGCGGCGTGCCGGCGGAGGTGTACGCCAGCGGCCCGCTCACGCCCGGCGGCGCGCGGGTGGACCTGGTGTACCGCGGGCGCGGCGCGGCCGTGCCCGAGCTGGGCGAGCAGGAGCAGCTCTCGCTCGCCGTGCGCACGCGCCGTGGCGAGGTGCGGCTGGGCGACCAGTTCTGGTCGCTGTCGCCGCTCACCACGCCGGGGCGCGCGGGGTACGGCGCGGGCGGGCGGGTGAGCGCGGGCGCCGCGTGGGCCGAGGGCTTCAGCGCGCGCAACCGCTTCGTGCCCGGCGCGCCGCGCACCACGGCGGCAACGGTCGGCGTCGGCGGCCAGGCCGCCTCGCTCGCGGCCAACTACGCGTCTTCGGGAGAGGGCGACGCGCTCACCCTCCGCGGCCGCGCGCAGCCCGCGCGCGGCGTGCTGGCCGATGCGGAGTACGGCGCCAGCGGCGGCGGACGCGCGGCCTACGCGCACCTGCGCGCCGGCGTCGACGGCGCGTGGGTGGACGCGCGCGCCATCGACGCCGATCGCGACTTCGCGGGCGAGCAGCGCGGCCGCTCGCTGCTGCAGGCCACCGGCGGCGCGCGCCCCGCGGCGTGGCTGGCGGTCCGGGGGATGTACGACCGCGAGCGCCGCGCCGACACGCTGGGGCTGGCGCTCCCCGGTACCGAGCGGCGCTCCACCACCGCATCCGCCGGCGTGACGATCGCCAACCGCGTGACCCTCGAGCGCCGCGCCCGCTCCCGCGCCGGCGAGTCGATCGCCGGCGCGTGGGCGCGCCGCTCCGACACCTGGTACGCGAACGCCACGCTGCGGGCGCATCGCTGGCTCTTCGCCGGCGGCGGCGAGGCGGGCACCGTGCGCGACGAGCGCACGGGCGGCGAATCGCCCTACCGCCGCGGCTGGGTGCGCGTGGGTGGCACCGTCGCCGGGCAGTCGCTTTCCGCCGGGGTGGAGCGGACCACCGGCGCCAGCGTGGAGACCGGCGCGGAGATGAACCGCGTGGCGGCCAACCTGAGCGCCACGCTGCACCCCGCGCCGGACACGCGCGTGCAGCTGCTGGCGCAGGTGGGCGCCACCGACTGGCTGGACCGCCAGGACGGCCTGATCGACGGCTCGGTCGAGCAGAAGCTTCCCGGCGGCCACACCCTCAAGCTGCGGCTGCGCGCCTTTCCCTGGGCCGAGCCCGGCCGCCGCCGTCCGCGGATCTACCTGGACTACGCCGTTCCCCTGCGCGTCCCCACCGCGCGCGACCGCGCCAGCGGCTCGGTCGGCGGCCGGGTGATGGACCAGGAGACCGGCCGCCCCGTGGCCGACGTGCTGGTGCGCGTGGGCGACCGCGCCGTGGTGACCGACGCGAGCGGGCGCTGGGCCGTGGCCGGCCTCGCGCCGGGGCCGTACGACGTGGAGATCGACCCGGTGAGCGCCGGCGTGGGTCGCGTGGTGGTGCGGCCGGACGCGCTGAAGGTGCGCGTGGCCGGCGGAGAGTCGCGCGCGGTGGAGGTCGGGGTGTCGCGCGCGGCCCAGGTGCGCGGGCGGCTGGTCGTGACGGATCCGGAAGACGCGGAAGACGGGATCGGCGGCGTGGTGGTGGAGCTGCGCAACGGCGCCGACCGGCGCCGCCGGATGACCGACGCGCACGGTGCCTTCCTGGTCTCCGACCTCGCCCCCGGCGAGTGGACCCTCACCGTCGCCGGCGACGGCCTTCCCGCCTACCACGCGCTGGAGCGGGAGGCGACCGTCCTCACCCTCGCCGCCGGCGCCGAGGCCGAGGTGACGCTGCGCGCCGTCCCCCGCCAGCGCGCGCTGAAGATCGTCGCGGGCGGCGACCTGGTCCTCGGCGGCGAGGCTGCGCGCGGGAGCACGCCTTCGCTCCCGGCGCCGACGCCGCCCGCCACGCCGACGCCGACGCCGGCGCCGGCGCCACGGCCCACGCCCGTGCTCCCCGGGCTGCTGACCACGCCGGCGCATCCCGCCGGACCGCCGCGGCTGGCCGGCCGCCCCGCGCCCGTCGCGCCGCCCGCCGCCGCGACCGTCGTTGCGCGCCCCGCATCCACCGAGCGCGCGGCGATGCGTGCCGAGGCGCGGCCCTGGCGCGAGCGCGGCGAATCCGGCTTCTCGGACTGGCCCAACGACAGCTACGTGATCCGCGAGGGCGACGCGGACCTCGCGGCGATCGCCTGGCTCGTCTATCGCGACGGCAGCCTGTGGCCGCGGCTCTGGCTCGCCAACCGCGACGTCCTCCCGGCCCCCGATCGTCTGCCCCCCGGCACCGAGCTCCTGGTGCCGCCCCCCGGCCCGCTCACCGCCGAGGAGCGCGCCGCCGCCCGCGCGGTCCGAGCTGGAGGCGATCGGTAGCGCACGCGTCGGCGATCCCCACAAGAGAACACGGAACCACAACGGGAACGACAACGGAGGCAACGGTTGACTGCCCTGCTTTAGCCGTTGACCCCGTTGTAGTTACCGTTGTAGTTACCGGTGTAGTCACCGTTGTCGTTCCGTGTTCTCTTCTTGCAGTCGACCTGCTCTGCCGCGACACTGAAAACGGGCGCACCCACCGGAGTGCGCCCGCTTCGTCATCCCCCAGATCCGCGGCTATTCGGCGACGGCGGCGGTGTGGAGCCACGCGAGCGCGGCGGTGCTGTCGCGGAACACCTCGATGGCGTTGCCGCGCCCCTCGCTCATCATCTGGAACATGCGCGCCAGGCCGAACACCACGTCCGCCGGCGCCACGATCGCCACGAGAACGGGGTCGGCGCGCGGCACGCTGGCGCGCGAACGGAGAAGCTCGGTGGTGATGCTCGCCGGGTTCAGCGTGGACGCGTCCACCAGCGCGGGCCAGGAGCGATCGACCGCCGGATCGTCGCGCACGGCGGACGAGAGCGCATCGAGCTCCGCGGCCGTGACCAGCCCCGCCAGGGTGACCACCAGCAGCCGCCGCCCATGATCCAGCCGATACGTTGCCGACATCGAATCCAAACCGCTTGCGTGAAAAATCCGTCCCGGTGATCAAGACAATCTGTTGCGTTCGCCCCTACTGCGCCAGCGCGTTGACGAAACCACCGCCCTCGCGCCGATCCGTTCGATCTCGCGTCCACATCGCTACCGATTGCGATACCTCTACTTATGTCGCTACGAGCGAAGCATCCGGTCTAGATCCACGTGCCCGCAATTCCGCATGGAGGATCCCTCCCGGACACGATCCGAGCGCCGCGTTCTGGCGCCATCAGCCCTCCGCGGCGGCCCCGGCGAGACGCACCACCTGCTCGGCGCACCCCCACGAAAGGGTGACGCCCGCGCCGCCGTGGCCGTAGTTGTGGATCACCGTTGCGCCGCCCGCCGGCTCCGCCTCCAGCCGCACCTCGGGGCGCCATGGGCGCAGCCCCACGCGGTGCTCCAGCACCCGCGCGCCGGCCAGCGCCGGCGTCACCGCCACCGCGCGCCGCACGATCGCCTCGGCCACGGCGGCATCCGGCTCGGTATCCTCCTTGCCCTCGTCGGCCGTGCCGCCCAGCACCACGTCACCGCCACGGGGGATGATGTACAGCAATCCATCCGGGTGATGTTCATCGAGCCAGAACTCGCCCAGGCCGGGGTTCTCCACCCGCACGATCTGCCCGCGCACCGGGCGCATCGCCCCGTCGCCCGCCAGCTCGCGCGCGCCCAGGCCGGCGCAGTTCACGATCAGCGGAAACTCCCCCGCCACCTCTGCCAGCGAGGCGACGCGCGCGATCTCCACCTCGCCGCCATGCTCCGCGAAACGCGCCGCCAGCCAGCGCAGGTACGCGCCCGTGTCGGCCACGGGCACGGTGAACGCCCACCCCACGCGCCCGTCGGGCACCTCGTTCGCGCGCGCCACGCGGAAGTCGGGGATGTGCGCGGCCCATTCCGGAAAGTCGCGCGGATCGGCGTCCAGCGGCAGCAGCTCGATCCCGTGCGTCATCCGCACGCCGGTGGCGGCATTCGCGGCGAGGTGGCGGAACACCTCGTAGCTCCGCTCGCCCCACGCGGCCACCAGGGCGTCCGGCCCCACGCGGTACGGGTACCACAGCGCCGCCGCCACCGCCGAGGTGGTGCGCTCCGGCGGCGCAGCCGCGCGGATGCGCACGCGCCACCCGGCCTCGCGCAGCCGCACCGCGGTCGTCAAACCGATCACCCCCGCGCCGATCACCAGCGCCTCGCGCTCCGCCATCGACCCTCTCCGTCGAACGTTCTGGATACATCGCGACCCCGCCGTTGGCGCGGCGGGGTCGCGGTGGTCGTCACGCCATCCGAAGCGCTTCGGACGGACGTCTGGCCGTCACTCGAACAAGCCGTCCCCCGCCCGAGCGGGGAGCCGCGGCGGCTCGGCATCGGCCGCGGCGCCGCCCCCCTGCTGCTGCTGGCTGGCGAGCGCGGCCACCGACATGGCGCCGCTGGGGCCCATCGAGTCCACGATGCTGCTGGGGATCACCATCATCCCGCCCTTCCCCTGCTTCAGCCCCTCGTACAGGATGCTCATCTGCCGAAGCTGCAGCGCGGTGGGGTTGCCGGCGTACGCCTCCGACGCCTGCGCGAAGAGCTGCGCGATCTCCACCTCGGCCTGGCCCAGGATGATGCGCGCCTGCTTCTCGCGCGCGGCCTGCGCCTCGCGGCTCATGGCGTCTTGCAGCACGGCGGGGATCACCACGTCGCGCATCTCCACCGAGTGGACGGTGACGCCCCACGGCGTGCTCCGCTGGTCGATCAGCGCCTGCAGCTCGCTCTCGATGCGCTCGCGGCCGCGCAGGAGCTCCGTCAGGCTGGTGCGGCCGATGATGTCGCGCAGCGCCGTCTGCGATGCCCAGCTCACGGCCTGCACGTAGTCCTGCACCTCGAGCGCGGCCTTCTCGGGGTCGTGCACGGTCCAGAAGAGCACGGCGTCCACGTTCACCGGCACCGTGTCGGCGGTCAGCGTCTGCTCGGCCGCGAACGGGGTGGTGATGGTGCGCTGGTCGATCCACGACGACACCTGGTCCACGAACGGGATCACGGTGAACACGCCGGGGCCCTTCATCTCGTGGAACTTGCCCATCCGCAGCACCACCGCGCGCTCCCACTGCCGCGCGATCTTGGGCATCATGCTGGCGAACACGCCCACCACCGCGCCGGCGGCGATGGTGAGCGGGTTGTGCACGGCCGCGAACGCCGCCGCGCCCACGGCGGTGGGCACCAGCAGCGCGAGCGTGGAGAGGAAGTTGGGCCCGCCGCCGCTGGCCGCCGGCCGCTGGCTGGGGAACTGCTGGCCGGTTTGGATCAGGTCGGTTCTAGGGGGCATCGGAGAGCTCTCTCCTTCGGCTGTCCAGGTGAATGATCACGTCGTCCAGCGAGAACCCCAGCGCGCTCGCCTCGCGGAGGAGCGTATCTTCCAGCGCGGAGAGCTCGTCCAGCAGCTCGTCGCGCCGGATGTCGGCGGGGCGCGCGCTCACTACGTGGCCCACCCCCCGGCGAGTTGCAAGCACTCCCTGCTTCTCCAGCTCGGCATAGGCGCGCGAGACGGCGTTGGCGCCCACGCGCAGGTCGACCGCGAGCTGACGCACGGTGGGCATCTCGGCGCCCGGCTCCAGCAGCCCGGCGCCGAGCGCCGAGCGGATGGTGCGCACCAGCTGCGCGTCCACGGGGGTTGGATCGGACGGGTCGATGTGAAACATTGAGATCCATGCGGGAATCGTCGGCATCCCAAGGTGTACATGCGCGTACCGGACCCTGTCAAGCAACCCGGCCCCTCCGTCCCCGGCCGTGACTCCTCCGTGACCGGCTCCGCGGCACCCGTCCGCGTGCCCCGGCGGCGGCGCGCCCGCCGCCGGTGGATCGCGCTCGGCGCCACGCTCGCCGTCTGCGTGCTCGCCTGGCTGCTGCGCGCGCAGCTGCTGGAGGGCGCCGCGCGCTTCCTCTCCGTCCGCGACCCGCTGGCGCGGGCGGACGCGATCTTCGTCCTGGGCGGCGATCCGGACATCCGCCCGTACGCGGCGGCGGCTCTGTACCGGCGGGGGCTGGCGCCGCGCGTGCTCGTTCCCGGTATGGAGACCGGGCGGCTGGCGGGCGACGGGCTGATCCCCACGCAGACGCAGCTCTTCCTGGGCGTGCTGCGCAGGGAGGGCGTGCCGGACTCCGCCGTCCAGGTGCTGAACATGCCCGGCGGCACCAGCAGCACCACCGAGGACGCGCGCGTGCTCGCCGGGTGGGCTCGCCGCGGCGGCGCGCGCACCATCATCGCCGTCACCACCACCTACCACACGCGCCGCACCCGCCTGGCGCTCCGCCGCGCGCTCGAGGGCACGGGCGTCCGGTTGATGATGTACGGCGCGCCCACCCGCGGCTACGACGAGAGCGACTGGTGGCGCTCGGAGTCCGGCCTGACCACGTACTTCAACGAGTACGTCAAGCTCCTGCGCTACGAGCTCGCCGGCGGCGCCACCTGATTCTTCTCCATCTCCGGCATCGTGAACCGTTCGTCACCGGGTGGATGATGCCCGCTCCGCGAGTTGCCCCGGCGCGCGCGTCACGGGTATCATCCGCCGAGCACGTCGCCCGTCCCCCTCCACGCGATTCGCGATGGATCCCGAAGCGCCGCCCCCACGCACGCCCGACCCGCTGCCGGTGCGCTTCCGCCGCAACCGGCGCGCGCCTGCCGTGCCGGGCGTGGTCGCCGACGGCGGTGGCGCGGTGGAGAGCGAGATGGCCGCGGCGCGCTTCCCCTGCCCCGTGTGCGGCACGCGCATCGAGGCCACGCGCGAGCGCTGCTTCGGCTGCGGCTGGGCCGGCCCGCCGCCGGACGAGGCCGCGCGGCAGGCGACGCTCGCCCGCGGCGCCCGCATCGTCTACCTGCTGATGGGCCTCTCGCTCTTCGCCGCGATCCCCGCCGTGGGCGCGCTCGCGCTGGCCTACGCCGATCGCGGCAAGGCGCGCGGCACCTGGCTCGACAGCCATTACGAGTGGCAGGTGGAAACGCTCTGGGGCGTCTTCTGGATGGGCGTGGCCGTGCTGATCGCCACCTGGCTCGGCGACCGCTTCCTCCACGCCGGCGAGTGGCTCCTCCTCACCGGCCTCCCCGCCCTCGCCTGGTACGCCCGCCGCATCGTAAAAGGCTGGACGCGCCTGGCCGATGGCGAGCCGGTGACGGAGTATTGATCCTCGCGCCCGCCATCATCCCCCACGATCGAAGAAGCGGCGTCGTCGGCATCGCCAGCCGCGGCACGGCGTAGCAGACGACGATCGAGCTCTCCTCCCGCATCTTCCTCAATCCGTTCGTTTACGCGGTGGAAGAATACGAGTACGCCGCGCGAGATCCGTCAAACTCGTGATAAATCGACATGCAGGGTTGTGTTATCTGTTATGACAGGGTTATCCTTGGTACGTGAGACCACGTCCCACACGAGATGGCCCGAGCGAAGGAGAATCAACAGCAAAGGAGCGAGCGGATGAACGGAGAAGGAGCGGGGCGGCCGCCGGAAGGCGACCGCGCGCGGCGGCTGCTGCGCCCGGCCAGCACGTGCCCGCGCTGCGGATCGCGTCCGGCGCTTCGGGTGTCCGAGGCCGCGGTGCGGCTGGCGGACGGCGCGGCGCCCCAGGAACGGCTGGTGACGTACCAGTGCCAGCGCCGCGGCTGCGGCACGATCTACGACGTGACCGCCGCGGGATTCCAGAAGGCGAGCTGAGGGACGGCGTCCGTGGGCGCCACGCGGAAAAGAACCGACTGACACGGCCGCCAGAGGCCCCGCCCGGACACCTCCCGGGCCGAGGGGCCTTCTTTCGTTGCCCCTCCACCCCACACATCCAGACCCAACCAGGAGAGGGACGATGCAAAGCAAGCAGCAGGGGCGCGCCGCCTGGCGCCGCTCCGCGCCGAAGGCGGCCCCATGAGCGCGCAAACGTTCACCGGCGGCACGCTGACCACCACACCCAAGCCCGGGAACGTGATGGCGACCGTGGTCGCCGCCGTCACCGACACGCAGGCGAAAGTCGCCGACGTGCAGTTCAGCATCGCGCTGCTGAACGGCGCCACGCAGGTGGCGCAGTACGGGCCGTACCCGCCAGACATCACCCGGCGCCCCGGGTGGTACGAGAAGGACGTGGTGCTTCACACCCTCTACACCACGCGCGTCGACACCACGCTGTACGACGAGACCGGCGCCGTGCTGGCCTCCACCGCCGAGAGCTTCGGCCTGCGCAGCGCCGACGCGGGCGCCGCGGTGCAGGCGCTGACCGTGCGCGACGCCGACACCGACGCCACCGCCACGGTGCTCGGCTTCCAGGGCACGGTGGTGAGCGTGTCCGGCGGCGTGGCGACCTTCGACCTCGACGGCCGCTACGCGCTGGCCGGGCACACCCACAGCACCTACCTGCCGCTGGCCGGCGGCACCCTTTCCGGGAACCTGGCGGTGATCAAGACCGGACCGCGGCTCTGGCTGGGGCGCGACATGGCCGGCGCCGGCGGGCACGACGTGGTGGTGGAGGGGACGAGCACCGGCCAGGGCGGCTACCTGGGCTTCAACCTGTACCTGTCGGGTTCGGGCGCCGACCCCATCACCGGGATGCTCTACTCGGTCGATGCCGGGACCGCCAGCACCGGCGGCGGGGCGCTGCGGTACGACGGGAACAGCAAGAGCTTCCGCTTCCTCACCGCGCCCACCAGCACCGGCCGCGGCACGGCGGCCACGCTCACCGAGCGCTTCCGCGTGCAGGAGGGGTTCGTCCGGGTGATGAACGCCGACTTCGAGGTGGGCGGCTCGGTGGTGATCACCAGCGCGCGCGTGCTGCAGAACGTCACTGCGGGGTGGGGGATCATCACCAGCGGCAAGCCCACCACGCTCGCCGGGTACGGGATCACCGACGCCGTGACCACCGCCGGGGGCGCCATCGGCTCGGGCGCGCTCGGCTTCGGCAGCCGGCTGGGCCAGCACCTGAGCCTGTACGGCACGTCGTACGGGCTGGGGATCCAGAACTCCACGCTCTACCTGCGCACCGGCGGCGAGCTGGCCGTGTACGCAGGCGGCACGCACAACGACGCGCTGGGGAGCTCCGGCGGCGGCACCGAGCTGCTCCGGGCGAACGGCGCCGGCTTCACCTACATGGGGACGGCGGTGTCGCTGGCCGGGCACACGCATAGCTGGGCGGCCATCACCAGCGGCAAGCCCACCACCGCGGCCGGCTACGGGATCACGGCGATCGACGCCGCGCTGCTCACCAGCGGCACCCTCCCCGACGCGCGCCTGGGGAGCCGCGTGGCGCTGCGCGACGTGAACAACGCCTTCACCATCGCGCAGTATGCCCTCCCCGCGCCGGGGACCATCGCGTGGGGCGCCATGCGCAGCGGCGACATCGCGCTGCGCTGGGGCGTGACGGGCGACGGCGTGCACTCGTTCGGCACGGGCACGGCGGCGCCGGACCTCAACCTGTACCGCTCGGGCGCGGGGATCCTCACGACCGACGGGCAGTTCCAGGCATCCGCCGGCCTGTACGTGGGCGGCTCGCTGGTGCTCACCGGGGCCAGGGTGCTGCAGAACGTGACGGCGTACCTCTCGGCCGCCGCCGGCGCCAGCGTGGTGCTCACCAAGGGCGGCGACGTACAGCGCAACTTCATGCGCTGGAACCAGGGGGCGGCGTGGTGGCAGGCCGGGTTCCGCAACTCGCCGTACGCCTGGGTGCTCGAGTACCAGGCCATCGGCGGCACGCCCGCCGACGACAGCGGATGGACGATGGCGCTGAGCGCGGGAACCAACGGCACCGTGACCGTGGGCGGCAACCTGGTGGTGAACGGAAGCAGCTTCGGCGGCACCTCGTCGCGGATGTTCCTGGGAAGCTACGCCGCGTTCCTGATGAACGGCGGCGGCGCGCTCCCGATCGCCACCGGCGGCATCCTGGTGAGCAGCAGCTACGCCGACACGCAATACGCGAACGCGCTGAGCTTCGGCGCGGCCACGCGCCAGATGATCAACCTGTGGCTCAACACGTACGGCATCGGCATCCAGGCGTCCACGCTGTACATGCGCAGCGAGTCGCGCTTCTCCTGGTTCGCCGGCGGCACGCACTCCGACGCGCAGAACGACGCCGGCAGCGGCGGGTCGGTGCTGATGTCGCTCACCAGCGGCGAGCTCACCGTGACGGCCGCGGGGATCAACTCCGCAGGGTACGTGAAGGCGGCGGGGCTGTCGTGGGCATGGAGCGGCTTCTACTTCAGCCAGAACTCGTGCTACCTCCTCCCCGGCGGCGCGGCCGACCGCATCGCCTTCCAGTCCAACAGCACCACGGCCGCGTACCTCCGCTGGCAGACGTCGACCGGCGCGGTGATCGGCTTCGTGGGCGGCAGCACCACGGCGCTGGAGCTGTACCAGGGGACGGCGCTCGCGATGCAGCTCGGCGCCACGCAGGCGATCGTGGAGAAGCCGCTGTTCCTGCGCGCGCCCAACGCCGGCACCGTGCGCGTGGCGGGGGTGATGTGGGGGAGCGACGTGCCGACCGACACCACCGCGGCACCGGTGGGAACCCTGTTCGCGGTGGTGCCCTGATGCCGCTCAAGCTGAACACCACCTCCATCGCCACCCCGTCGGCGTGGCGGCTGAACACGGGAACGGCGTGGGTGACGCCGGCGGCCTTCTACCAGCTGCAGCTGGTGCCGCCGGCGCGGCCCAGCGGCTACGTGGGAGCCTGGAACCCGGCGCCCGAAGACTACGTCCCCGGGTGGGTGTACCTGGGCGCCGCCTCGGCCCCCGCGCAGACGCCGGCGGCGGGGACGCTGACCATGGCGAACTACGTGTCGCACGCGAGCTGGGCCGCCTTTCCCTCCGGCTCGGTCGAGGCGAACACGTGGAAGACCATCGTCGACTACTACGACGCGGCGAACGGCGGAGTGGTGGCCTCGGCCACGCTGAACCCCGGGATCAGCGGCCACACGCGCAACTGGGGAAGCGGCAGCGAGGGGCTCTCCATCCGCTTCACCCTCCGCTGGCAGAACGAGTCGGGGACCTCTCCCGCCTCGCCGTACTCCAACACGGTGATGGTGGCCATCTGACGCCCGCATCGGCGGGCCAGGGAGACCGGGGCCGCGGCGCGGCACGATCGCGCCGGATCCTCGCGGACGACACGTCCGGCGGAGCGCAGCGACCGGACCAATCCAACGACCACGCCGCGACCTGACGCGGCACGGACACATCGAAGGGCAGAGATGAAAACGATCGAGATGACGGCCGAGGAGCTCGGCCAGGCGGTGCAGGCGCTGGGCGAGCTGATGAAGGAGAGCCGCCCGGTCCGCCTGGGGCTGGCGCTGCGGCGCGTGGCGCGCCAGGTCCAGCCGGCGGCGAAGGACGCGGCGGAGATGGAGCGCGAGATCGTGGAGCGCCACGCGCGCCGCGACGAACGCGGCGAGCCGGTGCCGGGGCACGACGCCGACGGCACCCCCCGGCCGGGCACGGTGGAGATCGCCGATCCCGCGGCCTGCCACGCCGAGCTCGACGCGCTGCGGCGCACCCGGATGCAGGTGGAGGTGGCGCCGCTGACGCTGGACGACTTCGCCGACGCGGGCCCGGACGTGGCGCCGTGGGTGCTGGCCGCGCTGGGCGAGCTGATCGACGACACGCCCTCCGAGACGCGCGCCGCGTAGGAGCGGGCCCCCCCCTCCGTCCTCCGTCCTCCGTCCTCCGTCCTCCGTTCGCCGGAGACGGAGGGGCGGCGGACCCAGCCGACACGGAGCCACGAAAGCTCCGGCGGGCACAGCGCCCCGCGGCCGGGAGCGATCCCGGCACACCTCCCCCGCGAGCGGGGAGACGCCCCATCGCGGGCACCAGAACCAGCGAGGTCCGATCGAGGCCCCGCCCGGCACAACGCCCGGGTCCGGGGCCTCGCCTGTTTCACCCGGCGCGCGGGAAGGAACCCGTGAACGGAACGATAGAGATCACGATGGCGGTGGGCATCGGCACCGCCGCGACGGTGCTGTTCCTGGCGCTGGTGGAGCGGCTCCGCCGCACCTTCGCCACGCGCCAGGAGATCAACGGCATCGGCGAGCGCGTGAACGCGCTGCACACGCTGTACGTGCAGGTGCGCGAGAGCACCGACGACACGCGCGAGCGCGCCATGGCGACCGAGGCCGAGCAGCGGCGGCAGTGGGAGCGGATCACCGAGCACGTGATCCGGCCGCTGGACCGCATCACCGAGAAGCTGGAGGGGGTGGCCGAGGCGCAGGCGGCGCAGGCCGCCGCGCTGGAGCACCTGGGGCTCCACGCGGGCGAGGCCCCGCGCCCCGGCCCGCTCCGCCACAAACCGAGGAGAAGACCATGAAATCGATCCGCTCGCGGCTGGCCGCGGTGGTCGCCGGCTATCTGATCGCCCTGCTCGCCAGCCATGGCGTGGCCCGGATCACCCCCGAGCTCGCCGACACCCTGCGGGAGTGGGTGGACCACACCTTCGAGCTCGCGTTCTTCGTGGGCTACGCGGTGGTGCACCCCTGGCTGCAGAAGCGCTGGAACCCCACCGGCGCCTACACCGGCGAGGCCGCCCGCAAGCTGGAGATGGCGGCCCACGTCGAGACGAGGCGCTGACCCCCTGCGGCCAGGCGAACCCCTGGGGACGAACCACGAAGAACGGCCGAACGACGGCCCCTGAACCCGGCAACCGGGCGAGGGGGCCGTCTTCATTCACGCACCAACATCCGAAGGAGACGGGATGGGAATCAGGATTCGGCTCGCGGCGGCGCTGGCGGCGCTGCTGGCGGGCACGGCAACGGTCGCCGCGCACGTTCCGCGGTGGGAGCCCCGCCTGGCGCGGGGGATCCACGCCCACGCGGCGCGGGTGGTGGAGGCGGCGCGCGCGCCCGTGATCGATGCGCACGCAGCGGGCGAGGCGCGCGCCACGCTGGCGCCGCCCGTGGTGAACGTGCAGGAGGTGAACCCCGGCACGTCGGTGGAGCGGGACCTCTGCGTCACCGTTTCCGTGGCGGCGGGGGCGGCGGCCGAGTGCGGCGACCTGCGACTGGCGCACGCGCTCCCCAGCATGCGCAACCTGAACCAGGTGCGCGCGCCGGTGCTGCTGTACAACAGCCAGCACGCCAGCCCGTACGCGGTGGTGGCGGCCAACGTGTCGCTGCCGCAGGGCACCAGCGGGCTCTCGCGCGTCACCGCGGTGCTGCGGGTGAACGGCGCGCCGCGCGGCGAGGGGATCTGGCGCGGGAGCGCCTGGCCGCAGGGCACCGGCGCCACGCGCATCGCCGTGGGCTTCGACGCGTCGAGCGAGCCCACCGGCCCGTACCGCTACACGCTGGAGGTGCGCGCCTACTACGGCGCCACCTACGGCACCACCACGGTCACCGGCACGCTGGTGGTGGTGAACCGCGCCGCGAGCCCGTTCGGCGCGGGGTGGTGGCTGGCGGGGCTCGAGCAGCTGGTGCTCGACCCCTCCGGCTACCCCGCGCTCTGGGTGGGCGGCGACGGCAGCACGCGCCGCTACGTGGCCGTGCAGGGCGACAGCGTGTGGGCGGTGGTCCCCGCCGTCGACCGCCCCGACACGCTGCGGCGCACGTCCACCGGGTGGGTGCGCCTCCTCCCGGGGAAGGTGCGCGTGCTCTTCGACACGCAGGGGCGGCACGTGGGCACCACCGGCAGGCTGGGGCAGACCACCACCTTCAGCTACGACACGGCCGGCCGCGTCGACGGCATCCACCCGCCGCTCACCGCGCTGCAGTACACCTTCGTCTACGGGCCGGGCGGCAGGCTGTCGCGGGTGGAATCGCCCGACACCAGCGCCGCCACGGCACGCATCACCCGCCTCTACGGCACCGGCGCGCGGGTCGATTCCATCGTCGATCCGGACCAGGCACGCGTGGGCTTCGGCTACCCCGGCGCCACCTCCGCGCTGGTGACCTCGCGCACCGACCCGCTGAACGTCGCCACCGCCTTCCGCTACGACACGGCGCGGCGGGTGGTCGCCTCGCGGCTCGACCTGGCGGGCGGCGACAGCATCGTGATGCGGGTGCGGAGCATCGAGAGCCTGGGGCTGGCCGCGGCCGATGGCACCGGCGCGGTCGACACCGCCCGCGCCTACGTCCGCATCGACGGTCCCCGCACCGACGTGGGCGACACCACGCTGGTCTGGGTGGACCGCTGGGGCGCGCCGCGAAAGGTGCGCGACCCCCTGGGCGCGGTCACGCTCGCCTGGAAGGCGGACGCGCGCTTCCCCGCGGTGGTCACGCGCACGCAGGCGCCCAACGGGCTCGCCAGCCGGCTGGTGGTCAACGCCCGCGGCACCATCGACAGCATGGTGGTGGAGAACCCGCTGGGAGACGGGCGTGACGCGAAGACGGCGTACAGCTACGGAGATCCCGCCTGGCCGGACTTCGTCACCCAGGTCCGCGCTCCGGGGGGCGAGGTCACGCAGATCGGCTACGACGCGAACGGCAACCGCGCCTGGCAGCAGGATGGCCGCGGCACGGCCAGCCGCGTGGTGTTCCGCTACACCTCGTTCGGCGAGGTGGCGTCGGTGCAGGCGCCGCTGCAGCCCCGCGCCGACACGTTGCTGTACGACGCCGCGGGGAACCTGCACGCCACCCGCACCGCCATCGGCTACTGGACGCTCGCGTACGCCGACCGCACCGGGCGCGACACGCTCGTCATCACCCCCGTCGACAGCGCGGCCGTGGCGCTCGACACCACGGCGCTCCAGCAGGAGGGGAGCCGCCAGCGCACCACGTACGACGTGATGGGGCGGGCGCTGCTCACCCAGAGCACCGGGCCGCAGACCAGCTACGAGCGGCTTCACGACGGGGGATACATCTGGCAGTCGCCCCAGGTCCTCACCGTGCGCAACCGCTACGACGCGCGCGGTCAGCTGGTGCGCACCGACCGCTGGGCCACCCCCGACGACGCGCACCTGGACACGCTCACCACGCGGTGGCGGTACGACCGCGCGGGGCGGAAGGTGGCCGAGATCGCGCCGGGCGCGCCCGGCGCGGCCGAGGCCAGGGACAGCACCGTCTACAACCCCGCGGGGCTGCCGGTCCGGAGCATCAACCGGCTCGGCTACACCATCGACCTGGCGTACGACGCCGCCGGGCGGCTGCTGGCGCGCACCATCCCCGCGACCGGCGTCATCGCGGGCGAGGTGGAGCAGTACACCTACGACGAGATGGGGAACATCCGCTCCGCCACCAACTCGGCGGCGGTCGTCACGCGCGGATACAGCCGGACGGGCGCGCTGCTGGCCGACACCACGCACCTGGCGCGCGACAACGGCACCTTCGACACCGCGCACGTCTACGTGACCGGCTACCAGTACGACCTCGCGGGCCGGCGGACGGGGATGACCGTGCCGCTGCAGGTGGCGCCGTCCATCACCCAGCGCCAGTTCACCTATCAGTACGACACGATCACCGGCGCGCTGCGCACCGTCACCGAGCCGATGGGGAGCATCGTGGCCTTCCGCCAGCGGCTTGACGGCGCGCTCGACACCCTGCGCGTCGGCGTGGTCGACGAGACCTACCACTACGACGCCGACGGGCGGATGACCCGGCGCGTCCGCGGCGGGTGGTACGACGACTCGCTGCGCCTGAGCCCGCGCGGCAAGACCCTGGTGGCGATCACCAGGCGCGACAGCACGCGCATGGCGTACGACGGCCTGGGGCACATGGTGCACTCGGCCACCTACGACTGGCACTCCACCAGCTCCAACCAGCACGAGGAGGAGTACACCTTCGACGCGCTGGGGAACACCCTCACCCACCGCCGCATCGGCTACTCGCTCAACGGCTCGGCGGCGAGCCAGGACCCCGATCCCACCGTCTACGGCTACCAGCGGTGGACGGGGCGCCACATGAGCAGCATATACGCCCCCGACACCCGCGCGTACCTGCCGTACGGCGCGCGCGACGACGTGATCAACCAGTGGGATCCGGCGGGGAACCTGACGGCGCGGTGGGACAGCAACAGCGTGAAGCTGGTGCAGGGCGCCACCATCGGCAGCCCGGGAAACACCAGCCCGGCGGTGGATGACGGCACCGATAACACCAGCGCCGTGCAGGGAAGCGTGGCCGGCTACCGCTACCGCGCCGACGGGAAGACGATGGAGGTGGTGCGCTCCGCCGGGTGCGTGCTCTGGATCAACCCGTTCGACCACACGGCCGTCTGCACCACGCAGGTGCCGGAGTACACCCGGCAGACGCGCACCGAGCGCTACCGCTACGACGCGCTGGGCCGGCGCGTGTACGTGCGCACCGAGACCGCGGTCGGCGGGTGGGGCGGGTGCCTGTGGCGGTGCGACAACACCGTGCGGCGCACGTTGTGGGACGGCGACCAGGTGCTGGCCGAGATCCGCTACCCCACCGACGTCCCCGACCAGGACGTGGGGATGGACCCGGCCAACGTGGCGGCGATGGCGCAGCGGGCCGCGGTAGACAGCACCGCGAACGGGAACCCCTACGGCGGGCCCAACACCTCCGACTGGGCGCAGAGCGGGCGCGTGCTGTACGTGCACGCCGGCGGCGTCGACCAGCCGCTGGCGCTGATCCGGATGGACTACAGCATGGACTTCCCCGAGCCCACGCTGGTGGTTCCGCACGCCGACTGGCGCGGCACCTACGAGATGGGGACCTTCGTCTTCGGCGACCAGACGCACTGCAAGCAGGTATACCTGCCGGCCAGCGAGGTGGTGCAGCAGGACAGCTCGGGCCACATGGTGTACCCGTTCGAGAACGACGACGGCTCCGACGCGACGCAGCAGCGCTGCATGGAGATCGACTTTCCGGGCAAGTACATGACGATGACGCGGCTGGTGGCCCGCCAGCGCGCCTCGGGACCGGTGTCGTGGATGGGCAGCCTGGCGCAGGACAACCAGGACGCCAGCGGCCTGATGTACCGCCGCAACCGCATGTACGACCCCACCAGCGGCCGCTTCACGCAAGAGGACCCGATCGGCCTGGCGGGTGGGATCAACGCATACGGGTTCGCGGAGGGGGACCCGGTGTCGTACAGCGATCCCTATGGGCTGGATGTCCGGCCACGAGACCGGCAGGCGATGATCATCATCAACCGGCTGATCCGGTATTCACCTACATTCAGGCGGATCTTCCACGAGCTCAATCAGGACCACGGTATCGTCATCAGCGTAGAAAATGCGGAACGATCGACTCACCCGCTGGCCTTCGCTGCTCTCACCGAAAAGGGTGGATGGGGCTATCATACCGACGCGTATATCTGGGGCGGGGGGAAAGGGACTGTGTTTCACCACGCCGGCAGCACGCCAGGCGATGAAATCGGCACCACGGAGGCGCGGATGGGGCACGAG
>Ga0247773_1000096_pt1 | contig 40243 bp, 38 predicted proteins | sample UWRJL092311B6_FD_179934 | JGI IMG/M metagenome (GOLD analysis project Ga0247773, IMG submission 179934) | Plant litter microbial communities from Arlington Agricultural Research Station in Wisconsin, United States - UWRJ-L092-311B-6 | ecosystem: Environmental > Terrestrial > Plant litter >... | reverse complement strand
GCACCACCTCGAGCAGCTTCATGATGTGCACGGGGTTGAAGAAGTGCAGCCCGATCACCCGGTCGGGCTCGCCCGTGGCGGCGGCGATGCGGGTGACGGAGAGCGACGAGGTGTTGGTGGCCAGCACCGCGGTGGTGGGCGCGAAGCCGTAGACGTCGGCGAAGATGCGCTCCTTGATCTCCATCTTCTCGGGCGCGGCCTCGATCACCAGCCAGGCATCGCCCACCGCCTCGTGCACCGTGCCGGCGGCGACCAGGCGGCCGCGGGCGGCGGCGGCATCTTCGGCCGCCACCTTTCCGCGCTCCACGCCCTTGTCGAGGTTTTCGCCGATCTTGGCGAGGCCCTTCTCCACGGCGCCGATCTGCGGGTCGTAGAGCGTCACGTGGTAGCCGGCCATGGCGCTGACCTGCGCGATGCCGTGGCCCATGGTGCCCGCCCCGATCACGGCGACGGTGTTTTGCTCGGGCAAGGTGCGGCTCCGTATTGCGAGAGACAGGTTCGGTGGTGAGATCGGGCGCGGCGCCGGTTGGCTGGCGGCAGCCCTGGGCGGCGGCAAAGAGCGAATGAAACCGCCATTCCGCGGCAACGACGTCCAGAGTCCGCTGCGCGGACCGCGACCGCGGGTCGCGGCGCGGGCGGCAAGTTTGGGGGGCGGGAGCGGGCGGCGCAACTGCGGCTGGTCGGGATGGGTGCGGACGTAGACGGGCAGGCGCCCTGGCGGAGGTGGAGCAGGGCGGGGTGGGGTCCGCCTATAGCCACTGCGCGACGCCGCCGTGGTGGGAGCAGGTGCCGCGGCGACGGGCGCTGTAGGAGTACGTCCCGTCGCGGCAGACGGCGCTGGCGCCCGAGGGGTAGGTGCGCGCCCTCCGTTCCGTCCGCGTGCGGCGCATGGTCGGGGGCGGCGGCGCATACGTCCGCAGGTTGCGGCTGGCGCGGTAGACGTAGCCCTCTGGCTCGCCGTGGCGCTCGTAGACGGGGGCCCATCCGCCGTGATCCTCCGGCCCCACCTCTACGCGCTCGCCCCGCGAAACCGTGCGCACCACCGCGAACTCCGTCCCCCCGCCGCTGCGGATGTTCATCCTCCCGTGCGTGTAGAGCGTCTCGCGTGCGTTCCGTGTCGACACGTAGGTGCTCGTGGTGTCGGTGCTCAGCAGCGCGGGATTGCCCGAGCCGCCGCCCGACCCGCCGATGAGCGAGCCGCAGAACCCCGCGAACACGAGGACCATCAGTGCCAGCCCGCCGCATCCGCCGCATCCCCCACATCCGCTTGCGGCGGGATTCGCCGCGCCGCCGGCGCCCGCGACGCGGCTGCCCCTGCTGCCGCCCAGTCGTGAACGGCTGGAAACCCCGATTCCCGGGATTCCCGCGTTCACGTACGTGTCGCGCCTGCCGGTGTTCACGCTCAAGCCGCGCCCACCGAGTGTGGTGCTCAGGCCCGAACGGCTGAGGTTCAGTTTGATGCCCGGGGCGATCCGGAAGGACTTGCGAAAGCGGAAGGCCATGAGAGCCAACCCGGGGGAAAGGGATGGGCCGCCGCGTCGCCCGACTGTAGCGAGCGCTACGGCCGCGGTCCTGTCGCGGATGAATCCGCTGGAGTCAGCCACTCCTTCACCCCGCCACGATAGGCGCAGCTTCCGGAGCGCCGCGGGTCATACCAGTACGTCCCGTCTTTGCACAGCGCCTTCGCCGGCCGGCCCGTCCCCGGCTCCATGGGAACGCGGTGAGCCTGTTGGACCGGGCCAGGCGCGGCGCGGGATACCGTCGGGGGTGACAGCCCGAAGTTGTCGTTGGAGCGGTATGCGTAGCCGAGCGCGTGACCTTTCGGATCGAAGATCCGCGCCCATCCGTTGCTGGCGCGCTCGCCAGCCCGTACGGGCTCGCCAGGAAACAGCGTGTCCACGACAGGGAACGCTCGGCCGGCGCCCTCGTGCACGCTTACCGCACGTTGCGCGTACAGCAGTTCCGGTTTCGTCGGCATCTCCGCAAGCCTGCGGGAGCGCGTGCTGCCGGTGCCCGGCAGGTGCACGCCGTAGCGGATGCCGAAGGCGGCAAGTGCGACCAGCGTGGCCGCGACCAGTGCCTGAACGAAACGGGCAACCCGCCTCGGCCGTGGCGGCGGAAGCGGCGGCGGAACGTCGGGTCCGGAGGCCTGCGCGCGGCCCGGCTGGCTGGCCTTTCGCACGAGGTCGGTGAAGAAATCGTGGAGGTCGGGTGGCCCATCGTCGAAGTCGTCGTGATGCGGCATGGGCGTACATTCGAGTTGGCGGATCAACGGATGCGGTAGCGGCGGGGGGGAGCGATCCCCGGCACGTCGGCGGCGCCACAGGTTTACGCGAGGGGCTTGGCCGCGCTCCCGTCGCGCCACCGGTGGGTTGGAAGGACACCGACAACGTGTTTCGCATTATCTCCGTCGCACCAAAACGAGTCGGCAGCCGCGGGAACGCTCCCACGGCTGCCGACTGGTTCGATTTCGAGCTCGATGATCCGGGAACGCCGATCCTTTACGGCGGCGCCGGCCTGCCGAGCGCGTCGCGGAGCGCGTCGAGCGTGGGCTCCAGCGGCTCGGCGTGCGAGGGCTGATCGAGGAGGCGCTGGAGCTCGGGGGGGATGGGGACGTCGCGGCCGATCAACGGCTCCACCACGCCCTCGAACTTCGCGGGGTGCGCGGTCGAGACGACGATCCAGTCCTCGCCGCCGATGCGCTCGCGAACGGCCACTGCGGTGGCGGTGTGCGGATCCCACACCGAGCCCCACACCTCCGGCCCCTCGCGGATCACGCGGCGGATCTCGGCGTCGTCCACCCGCTCGGCGCGGAGTGCGCCACGGGCTGCATCTTCGCCACCGAACAAGTGGAGGAGGCGCTCCATGTTGCTGGGGCTTCCCACGTCCATCGCCGTGGCCAGCGTGGCGATGGTGGGGTGCGCGGCCCACGCGGCGCCGGCGGCAAACGCGGTGACCGCGGGGTTGGCGTTGGTCGCCATCACCACCTCGCGCACCGGCATCCCCACCGTGCGCGCCCAGAGCGACGCAGCGGCGTTGCCCAGGTTGCCCGAGGGGATGACGAAGCCCGGCTCCACGCCATGGCGCCGGACGTATTCGCGGGCCGCCCAGGCGTAGTACGCCATCTGCGGCAGCAGGCGGCCCACGTTGATGCTGTTGGCCGACGAAAGCCGGCGGTCGGCGCGCAGCTCCCGGCTGGCCATGGCGGCCTTGACCAGGCGCTGGCAGTCGTCGAAGGCGCCGTGCACGGCGAAGGCGCGCACGTTGCCGCCCCACGCGGTGAGCTGCTTCTCCTGCCGCGGCGACACCATCCCCGCCGGGTACAGCACGGCCACCTCCACGCCAGGGCGCCCATGGAATGCTGCCGCCACCGCGCCGCCCGTATCGCCCGAGGTGGCCACCAGGATGGTGAGCGGGCGCGCGTCGGCATTCGCATCTTTCCCCACGATCCGCGACAGAACGCCCGCCAGGAAGCGCGCGCCCACGTCCTTGAACGCCGCCGTGGGGCCGTGGAACAGCTCCAGCACCGCCGTGCGCCCGCGCAGGTCGCGCAGCGGCACGGGAAAGGTGAACGCCTCGCGGCAGATGTCGCCCAGCTCGCCCGCCAGCGCGTCGCCCGCGAAGAAGGGCGCCAGCAGCCGCTCGGCCACCTCGGCCAGCGTGTGGGCGCCATCGAGCTCGCCCGGCGGCAGGGTGGGGAAGGCCTCGGGCACGTAGAGGCCGCCGTCGGGCGCGATGCCGCGCAGCACCGCCTCGGAGAGCGTGGCGGTGCCCTCGCCGCGGGTGCTGACGTATCTCATGCGCGGCCCATGCGGCACGCGACCGTCGGTGCGGGCGAGCGTCGACGGGAGGAGCGCGCGCGCCGGGCCCAGGCCACCAGCGCGGTGTACGGCGACGCCATTGCCGTTGTGTAGGACGATGCGGCGGTGCTGGTCGACGCGGCAATGTCGGCGGACGCGGTGGTGTCGGACGACGCGGTGGTGTGGGCGGACGCAGCGGTGTCGGGCGACGCGGCGGTGTGGAACGAAGCGGATAGGGGGGCCGACGTGGCGCCGCGGGACCAGGCGGTGGTGGTGGTGGGGAACGATGCGACTGAAGTCGGGGCTACAACGGCACACAGTCCGCCTTCGTGGACTTCGATCCGGTGCGAGCGTCGGGTTTGTCGCGTCATCGACGGCAGCGTTGCGGGTCAGGGGCGTGGGTTCGGCGCAATGCGTTGTGTCCGACCGGTGAGGAACGGCCGTTGAAGTCCACGAAGGCGGCGCGAAGGCGGACTGTGTGCCCTTGTAGCGGCGAGTTCACTCGCATCGTTCCCGCGAGCCCGCGAGAAACGCCCCTCCCGCATCTTGATCCATCCCCATCACTCCACCGCTTCCAGCCGCGCGCCGGGGCCGTCCACGGCCGATACCCAGCCGCGCGCCGCCACGCCGCCGCGCACGAACGCCGCCACCATCGCCTCGCGGGCGCGTTCCGCGTCGGCATCGCCCGCGCACCAGGCGAAGACGCTGGGGCCGGCGCCCGCGATGGAGCAGCCCAGCGCGCCGGCATCCATCGCCGCGGCCTGCACGTCGCGGAAGCCGGGGATCAGCCGCGCGCGGTGCGGCTCCACCAGCACGTCGCGCAACGAGCGGCCGATGAGCGCCAGGTCGCCCGTGCAGCAGCCGGCCACCACGCCGGCCAGGTTGGCGCACTGGTGGATGGCGTCGTGCAGCGGCACCTCGCGCGGGAGCACGGCGCGGGCGTCGCGCGTGTTCAGGCTCAGCTCCGGCAGCACCAGCACGCAGCGCAGGGCGGCCGGCGCGGGGAGCGCCACCACGTCGGCGGGGATCGCCGAGCGCACCAACACCAGCCCGCCGAACAGCGACGGCGCCACGTTGTCGCCGTGGACGGCGCCGCTGGCCACCGTCTCGCCCGCGAGCGCGTAGGGAAACAGCTCCGCCACCGGCAGCGGCCGCGGCAGCAGCGCGTTGGCCGCCACCACCGCCGCCACCGCCGACGCGGCCGACCCGCCGATCCCCGAGCTCAGCGGGATCCCCTTCTCGATCGCCACCGACACGCCCACCCCCGGCGCGTGGTCGCCCAGCAGCGCCAGCACCGCCGTGCCGGCGGTGTTCAGCACCGGGTCGCCCGGGAGGTCGCGCACGCAACCCGTCACCGCGCCCATCACCACGCCGGGAGTGGAGGCGCGCGTGACGGTGACCCGGTCGCCGGTGGCGGCGATGGGGTGGCCCAGCAGGTCGAAGCCCACCGCCAGGTTCGACACGCTGGCGGGGGCGAAGGCGGTCGCGCGCAGGGGGGCGGTCACGGCTCGCCGCCCAGGTAGCTGGCCAGGCGCAGCAGGTCGGCGAACACACCGCCGGCGGTCACCTGCGGCCCCGCGCCGGGGCCCTGCACGATCAGCGGGTTCGGCGAGTAGCGCCGCGTCTGGAACTGCACGATGTTGTCGGTAAGGTTCAGGCGGGCGAAGGGGTGCGTGGCGGGGTAGCCGCGCAGCCGCACGCTGGCGTGGCCCTCGCGGTCCACCACGCCCACGAAGCGCAGCCGCTCGCCGCGCGCCTGCGCCTCGCGGCAGAGGCCGGCGAACGCCTCGTCGTGGCCGCGCAGCCGGCAAAGGAAGTCGTCCACGCCGCCGCCCTGGAGCTCGGGGGGCACCAGCCCTTCCAGGGCCACGTCCTCCAGCTCGATGCGCAGCCCCATCTCGCGCGCCAGGATCACCACCTTGCGCGCCACGTCGGCGCCCGACAGGTCGTCGCGCGGGTCGGGCTCGGTGAAGCCCTGCCGCCGCGCCTCGGCCACCAGCTCGGAGAAGGGCCGCTCGCCGTCGAAGGCGTTGAACAGGTAGCTGAGCGTGCCCGAGAGCACTCCCTCGATCCGCTCGACCTCGTCGCCCGTGGCGATCAGCTCGCGCAGCGTCTGGATGATGGGCAGGCCGGCGCCCACCGTGGTCTCGTAGAGGTAATGTGCCCCCGGGCCGCGGCCCAGCGCGCGGAGCTGGTCGTAGTAGCCCAGCTCCAGGGTGTTGGCGCGCTTGTTGGGGGTGATCACGTGGATGCCGCGGCGCATCCACTCGCCGTAGCGCCGAGCCACGCCCTCGTCGGCGGTGCAGTCGATGATCACCGTGTGCGGCAGGTGGTCGGCCTGCACGTGGTCGACGAACGCGTCGAGGTCGAAGGGCTCGCCCGCGGCCAGCGCCTCGCGCCAGTGGCCCAGGGGGATGCGGCGCCGGTCGAGCGCCATGCGGCTGCGCTTGGCGATGGCGCGCACGCGCAGGTCCACGCCGCGCTCGTCGTGGATCGCCTCCACCCGCGAGGCCAGCTGGTCGAGGAGCGCCGAGCCCACCACGCCGGGGCCGATGATCCCCACCGACAGCGTCTGCCGCGACAGGTACAGCCCCGAGTGGACCGCGCGCAAGGCACGCTCGCCCTCGGCGCCGTCCACCACCACGGTGATGTTGCGCTCGGACGAGCCCTGCGCGATGGCGCGGATGTTCACCCCCGCCTTGGCCAGCGCGCCGAAGAAGCGCGCCGCCACCCCCGGGTGCCCGGCCATCCCGTCGCCCACCACGGCGATCAGGGTGCAGCCGGGGTCCACCTCGAGCGTCTGGATCAGCCCGTGGTGGCGCTCGGCGAAGAAGGCGGCCTCCACCGCGGCGCGCGCGGCGCCCGCGGCCGCCGAGGGCACGGCCAGGCAGATGGAGTGCTGCGAGCTGCCCTGCGACACCATCAGCGCCTCGACCCCCGTCTCGCGCAGCGCGGCGAACAAGCGCGCGGCGGTGCCGGGCACGTCCTCCATCCCCGGGCCCTCCAGGTTGAGCAGCGCCACGCCTTCCACCGACGAGATCCCCTTCACCCCGCCCAGCGGCGAGCCGTCGGCGTCGATTCGGGTGCCCGGGGCCTCGGGACGGAAGGTGTTGCGGATGTAGACGGGGATGCCGTGCTCCACCGCCGGGCGCATGGTGGCCGGGTGCACCACCCCCGCGCCGAAGTGCGCCAGCTCGGTGGCCTCGCGGTAGCTCAGGCGGTCCAGCACCAGCGCGTCGGGTACCAGCCGCGGGTTGGCGCTCATCACGCCGTCCACGTCGGTCCAGATGTGGATCTGGTCGGCGCCCAGCAGCGCGCCGAAGATGGAGGCGGAGTAGTCGCTGCCGTTGCGCCCCAGGGTGGCCGGCACGCCGGCCAGCGTGGAGGCCACGAAGCCGGTGATCACCAGCATGGGCGGCACTCCGCCGCGCGCCTCGGCCCACGCGCCCAGCCGCCGGCGCGAGGCCTCCCAGTCCACCCGAGCCGCGGCCTCGGCCGGCTCGGCCACCAGCACCTCGCGCGCGTCCAGCCAGTCGCCGCCGGCGCCGCAGCCGGCCAGGTGCGCCGCCAGCAGCCGCGCGCTCCACACCTCGCCGAGGCCCACCACCATGTCGGCCGCGCCGCGTGGGCTGTGGCGCACGATCCAGGCGGCGCGCAGCACGTCGTCCACGTCGGCCAGATCGCGCTGGAGCGCGCCCGCCACCGTGGCCAGCGCGGGCCCGTCCAGCAGCTCGGCGGCGGTCTGCAGGTGCCGCTGGCGCAGGGCGTCCAGCGCCTGCCGGTATGCGGGGTCGCGGGCGCCGGCCAGCTCCACCGCGCGCACCAGCGCGTCGGTCACGCCCGCCATCGCCGATACCACCACGGCGCAATTGGGCTCTGGACGGGCCATGACGATGTTTGCCACCGCCCGGTAGCGCTCGGAAGTGGCGACGCTGGTGCCGCCGAACTTGTGGACGATCAAGCCTGAGCTGCTCATCGGCGTCCGTGGGGTGGCGATGACCGGCGGAAGGGCAAACGAAAAGCGGCGCGTGATCTGTCATCACAGGCCGCTCGCGTCTGACGGTCTTCTGCCGCGAGGATGCTACCTGCGCGTGCCCGCCCGGCCGCGTCGCGCGGGACGGGTCGCAGCCCTCGTGAAACTGTGCGGGCACGGGACGGCAGTGGTCGTTCCTACCATTTTACAACGTGTTTTGATTGCCTGTCAAGCGACTGCCCCGTTCGCCGCCGCGGCTGCTGGTGCGGCGGCCACCCGGTCGCGCCAGATGGAATGCGAGGGAGGGAAGCGCCACTGCGCCACACCTCCGTGACCGGAGCAGGTGCCGGAGTGATGCCGGCTCGCCGAGAGCCAGCCATCCCTGCACTCGGCCGTGATCACCTCTGCTCCCTGTGAAAGATACGGGAGAGATGGCCCGGGCACAAAGATGCCGAGCAGTGCAGTCACGGCAAAACCCATCACGCTCGCGGGCACCGCCATCCACCGGCGCCGGCTCCCGGTGGTCGCCTCCTGCACGACTTCGGCATCGTGTGATGCAGACCCCGATGCAGGCTCGCTCGAGGGTTGCGTAAAGTTCGCGTCCACATTACCCGCGGCCATGATGATGACGCTATAGCTTCCGTTCGAGCTCAAGCTCTGCTGGATGCTGTGCCCAGTCGGTTGCACGGCCGTCGGAGTGGTGGCGATCGCGTCCAAATCTGCAGAGCTCATCCCAGGTTCCCTCGAGTGATCGTGAGCGGTGGAATCGTCCATGGTGACAGCGATTACCTGGCGGCGGTCGAGAGATTCGGCGCCGATCAATTGGAGTCAGTGGAACGCACTCAACCCTCCTCTGCCATCGTCACATTCTGCTGCTTCCAGCGGCATGTCAAGGAAAATCGCTCCTCCAGAAGCGCGCGTTATGCGCCACTGGTGAACATGATGAGGGCGGCGACTGGAGAGAAGCGGATCGGTTGGGCGAGTGGGGTGATCGGCGGGAGCGATTCTGATCCGGCTATCGCCAGATGGGATCGTTCGCGGGGTAGCGCCAGTGCGCGACGCCGTGGTGTGCCGAGCAGGTGCCGGAGCGGTGCAGGCTCGCCGAGAACGAGCGGTCCTTGCACTGGGCGGTCTTCCCCTCGGGCCAGTGCCGCGGCGGGAAGACCGGTGCGCCGAGGACGAAGATCCGCAGCAGCCCGGCCGCCACGAGTGCGATCATCACCACGGCGAGCGTGGTGGGCTGGAGCAGGGAGAAGCCGGGGATTGGACGCGGGCGCGGTCTACGGATTCCGACATCTCCACCCAATGGAGGTATGGTGGGAGGCGGCAGGCGCCTGCGTCCTCGCTTGCTCCTCTTCGCGGCCTCGAGCCGGCGGTACTCGCGGGCGACTCTCCTCCCCAGATCGGTGGGTAACGAGCCAAAGTGAGGGTCGAATGGTGAATCTGGGTCGACCAAACTGCGATCTGTTTGCGCCAGCGGACCGACAGGATGACGGATCTCTCGTCGCCACATCTATTGCGAATCTCCCGTATGGATGAGGAAAACCACGGACGACGCGCGCGTACTCTGCGCCACCGGTGGTTCGACGGACACAAAAGCGGCGGTTCGCAGTGGGGAAGAGCAGTGCAGGGCGAAGGAAACGGCAGGCGCTCAGAGGAAAATTCAGCTAAAGACGCAATGCTGTTGCTCGGTGCTTGTTCGCGTTGTACACTTAATCAATGTGGGTGAACGATGTGTCGATGCCGATCCTGCGCCCCCACGCAATGGACATGGCCGGCTGACGCGTTCGCCGCACCCATTCCGAGTTTGGTGACGCGGCTTTCGCATCGGACAATGCGACTCCGGAGTTCCATCTTGTGAGTGTTGTTTAAGTGTCATAATATGGATGCACGGTAGATCCGACGCCGCTTTCATCCCGCCGGCTTACCCGGAGCGCACACCCGCCCAGGAGATCCCATGTTCCGCACCTCTCGTTTCACCCGGTACCTGGCCATTGGGTCGGCCTTTGCCGGTGCGGCCTTCGCGATGGGCTACGACGCGAAGGTGGCCGTCGCGCAGGAAGTGCGGTGCTATCTGATGATGTGCACCGGGACGGCGTGCGTGGCGACCCAGATCCCGTGCCCCAAGAACGACATCGCCGAGAAGCCGCAGGTATAGCGCGCCGCGCGCCGCGTCTGACCGGCGCGCTCACCAGGATCGAGCCATTCGCGCCCGTCGCGGACATCCGGTTCAGAGTCTTGCGGGTGGGCAGCGGATGGAGCCGAATGAGATCGAACCCAACAGGAGGGACCGTGTCGCAACGCAAACGTTTGAACCTCGCCGCCGCGCCGCTGGTGATCGCCGCCGGCTGCCTGCTGGGCGCGTGCGAGCAGCCGCTGGCCGGGCGCGCGAGCCCGCGGCCGGTGACGCTGGTGGACGCCGAGATCGCGACCGCCGCCGCCATCGCCCAGGCCGACCCGGGCCAGCTGAGCCGCGCGCGCGCCATGCTGGACGCGATGGTGGTGCAGTGGAACACGCCTGGCTCCAAGCTGCGCGCCGACGTGGAGCGCGCGGCCCCCGCCACGTGGAGCGACCTCCGCGCGGTGGAGCGCGGCGAGGTGCCGCCGGTGGGCGCCAAGCCGCTGCACGCCCTGGTCGTCCCCGCGCCGGCCGAAGCGCCCGCCCCGGCGACGGAGCCCGCACCCCGGCCGTGATGAATCGTTCGCTGCTGCCTGCGCTCCTGTGCCTGGCGCTCCCGGCGTGCCGGGCGGACGACCGGCCGGTGCCGCGGGTGGCCGTCCGCGACAGCGCGGGGGCGCACATCGTGGAAAACAGTGGAGACCCCGCCCCGCTCGACTGGGCGCTGGGGCCCAACCCCGTGGACATCGGCGGCGGCGCGGGCGGCGAGCTTCACGGCGTGACCGCCGCCACCCGCCTGGGCGACGGGCGGATCGTGGTGGCCAACTCGGGCGCGAACGCGTTCGAGATGTACGGCGCAGACGGGAAGCACATCCGCACGGTGGGCAGGGCGGGCGAAGGGCCGGGCGAGTTCCGGGCGCTCTTCTGGGTGGGCCACCTGCCTGGAGACTCGATCGCCGCGTGGGACGCGGCGCTCAGCCGGCTCTCGGTGTTCGACCCGGCCGGCGCATTCGTGCGCACGGTCGCCCCGCGGTCGTCGCTCGGGATGTTTCCGCTGGCGGCGGGGGTGCTGCGCGACGGCCGCGTGCTCGTGGCCGTGCGGGGCGCGGGGATGGGGAACGGCACGGGGATCCGCGTGCAGCGCGACAGCGTGTCCTACGTGACGCTCGCGCAGACCGGCGAGGTGCAGCCCGTGGCCCGGGTTCCCGGAACCGAGATGCTGCTGTCGGGCGCGGCCAGTGGTGGCCTGCTGATGCGTCCCCTGCCGTTCGGCCGCCAGACGGTGGCCGCCGCGCAGGGCGGGCGGGTGTACGTGGGCACCGGCGAGCGCTTCGAGGTGATCGCTTACGAGCCGGGGCACGGCGTCCGCGGGGTCGTGCGCGCCACACACCGCCCCGTGCCGGTGACGCGCACCGAGATCGACGACTACAAGCGCACGCTGGTGACCATCGGCGCGGAAGGCGACGCGCGCCTGCGCGCTCAGAACGCCGAGCTGCTCGACAAGGCCCCGTATCCCCGCGAGATGCCGCCGTTCACGGCGATCTCGGCCGATGCGGACGGCAACCTGTGGCTGCAGCCGCCGAAAACCGCCGGTGCCGAGAATCTGCCGTGGATAGTGTTCGCGCCCGACGGCCGCGCGCGCGGAACCGTGGAGCTTCCGGCGGGACTGTCCGTCCACGAGATCGGGCGCGACTGGGTGCTGGGAACCGTGCTGGACGACGACCAGGTGGAGCACGTGCGGCTGTACACGCTGGTGAAGGGCGGCTGAACGCCTCGGGACCCGGCTTCCCTCTCATACCGGATGCGGCAATCGACTGTGCATTCGGAAGAACCGTTTCGGAAAGAATGTCACACGGAGGAACGGAGGAAGCGGAGGAAAGACAACAGTTCTCCGTTTCCTCCGTTGCTCCGTGTGAGCCAGATCGTCTGTGGAGGAATGGAGGAATGCACAATCATTCAGCGGAATCGGTATCACGATCGACGCGGCGCGCGGCTCCACAACCGGAGCCGCGCGCCGTTTTGCCGTGGCTCGCCGCGGGAACGGATCTTTCACCGCTCGCCCGATACGTATCCAACGTGGAGGGACGATGGCGACGAGCGGGTTCGAAGACATCGAAGAAGTGCGGATCGAGAGCCTGGGGCAGCTGCTGGACCTGGTGACGCCCGAGGAGCACGACCCGGTGAGCGGCCGCATCCGCGACACCTCGGTGTACCGCGGCTCGGGGCACGCCACCTGGCCGCTGCTCACCAGCCTCGACCGGCTGGGCGGCATCGACCCGCCGCACACCAAGGCGCACCTCGAGGAGCACATCCTCCGCAACTTCATCCGCTATTCGCGGCCGTTCTTGCGGAACCCGCCGGCCAACGAGTGGGAGCTGCTGGTGGCCGCGCAGCACCACGGCGTGCCCACGCGGCTATTGGACTGGAGCTATTCGCCGCTGATCGCCGCGCACTTCGCCACGCTGGCCGGGCCGGCCGACACCGACAAGGTGATCTGGCGGCTGAACTGGCGGCGCGTGCACGAGCACTTCGGCCTGCCGCCGCTGGCGTTCCTGGTGCAGGACCTAGCGGCCATGCTGCACGCCCGCGGCATCCACTCGATGGGCGAGCTGATGGCACGCCGCGACCACGACGGCGCGCGCTTCGTGTGCATGCTCGACCCGCCGGCGCTGGACGACCGCATCGTGGCCCAGAGCGCCACTTTCGTCATCTCCACCGACAAGACGCAGCCGGTGGACGGCATCCTGCGCGAGGAGGGGCTGTCGTCGGCGCTCACGCGCTACGTGATCCCCGGCGAGCGGGTGAACTTCATCCGCGACCAGCTGGACCTGTGCGCGCTGGACGAGCGCAAGCTCTTCCCCGATTTGGACGGCGTTGCCGCGCAGCTCCGCCGCTACTACTCGCCCTCGGGCCAGCAGCCCGACGAGCGCGACCCCGGCTTGCGACGAGCGGAAGGGGAGGAGTGAGCAGCGGTAGGATGCAGCGGATACGGGATCCCCCGTCTACTGCACTAGCCAACATCACCCGAGTACGATTCTGCTCTCATTCTTCCAAGATCGGATGCGATGCTTCGTCCGATAACTTTCGTGTCCGGGTGTCGCTTGGCACCTAACGCTTTTTCCATTTCGTCTAGCCATACCAGCAATTCATCCTCAGTACGGCGTAACAATGTGAGAGATATTTCCTGATAGACAGTGGCGTTCCTGGAGGAATCGAGGTGAACTAGAGCATTGCGTAGTGTGCGGGTTGCCTCCTCAACAGGAACGCGTCGAACTCGCGGCGCATGTTGCATCAACAACGTTACCTTCTCGTACGCACGCTTCTTCTCCGTTTTGCTCCACTTGGCTGGATCTGTTCTCTCGCATAACCATTGGTTGACCACGCCTTCCGCATAGGCGATTAGCGCCATGAGTGCCGCACGTTCAAATCTTTTTCGAGGAAGGAGATCCGTAGCTTTTATCGCAGTGTCTCTGAAATAAAGGTAATCGTGCCAAAGATCTTCCAAGATCGAGACAGTCTCGATCGTGGCGCTTCCGTTCTCGCCGATTGTGATAATCACGTCAAGCATTGTTCACCTTATCGGACGAAGGCTTCTCGCACCCCGCCGTCCACCGCGATCATCGCGCCCGTGGTGCGCGACGAGCGGTCGGAGGCGAGGAAGAGGACGGCCTCGGCCACGTCCTCGCCGCGGACCTCCACGCCCAGGAGGGTGCGGCCGCGGTACACGTCTTCGAGCCGGTCGGGGGCCACGCCGTAGGCCTTCGCGCGCTCCTCGCGGATGTCGCTCCACAGGCCGCTGCCGGCGAAGATGGCGTCGGGGTTCACCATGTTCACCCGCACGCCGATGGGGCCGCCCTCGATGGCCGCCACGCGCGCGAGCTGCGCTTCCGCCGCCTTCGACGCACTGTAGGCGGCGAAGTCCTTGCCGGGCGCGGTCACGTTCTTGGTGGCCACGAACACCATCGCCCCGCCCGTGCCCTGAAGGCGGAAGTGGCGCAGCGCGGCGCGGGTGACTAGGAAGTGCCCCGTCGCGTTCACCGCCAGGCTGCGCTCCCAGTCGCCTAGCGCCAGCGACTCGATCGGCGCGCAGTGGGCGATGCCGGCGTTGGAAACCACCACGTCCACCCCGCCGAACTCCAGCGCCGCCCGCTCCATCGCGGCGAGCACGGCGTCCTCGCGCGTCACGTCCAGCGCGCAGGCGGTCGCCGTGCCCGCACCCTCGCGCCCGGCGATGTCGCGCGCGACCGTCTCGGCGCCCGCGGCATCGGTGTCGGTGACCAGCACGTGCGCGCCGGCGGCGGCCAAGCGGTGGGCGATGGCGCGGCCCAGGCCGCCGGCGGCGCCGGTCACCAGCGCCACGCGCCGCGCCAGCTCGCGCTCGGGCGGAGCCAGGGTGAGCTTGAACAGCTCCAGCGGCCAGTACTCGGCGCTGAACTGGTCGCCCTCGGCCAGCGAGCGGTAGCCGCCCAGCGTCTCCGCCCCCGCCATGATGCCGATGGTGTGCAGGTAGATGTCGCGCGCCAGCTCGGCCTGCTTCGCGTCTTTCCCCGCCGTGAACATCCCCACGCCGGGGATCAGCACGATGCGTGGCGCCGAGTCCTGTAGCGCCTCATCCGTTCGGTGCCGCGCGACGTACGCCGCGTAGCCGGCGCGATACGTGGCCAGCGCGGCGGCGAAGACTTGGGCGATGGCGCCGGTGTCGGCCGGGTCGGCCACGTCCACCCAGAGCGGGTGCACCTTCGTCGTCAGGATGTGGTCGGGCGTGGCCGCGCCCGCGGCGGACGCGGCCCTGCCGCGCGTGGAGGAGACGAACGCGAGGACGTCGGGCGAATCGGTGTAGCGCACGATCACGCGCCGCTCGGCCCCCAGCGCGCCGCGGATGGCCGGCGCGAGGGCGGCGGCGGCGCGACGGCGGTCGTCGTCGCCCAGCATGTACCGCGGCTCGGCGGCGAAGACGGCGGCCGGGTCACGGGCCTCCACGTAGGCGCGAGCGCGGTCCACCAGCACCACGTGGCGGTGATGCGCCTCTTCCGGGGTGGATCCCCACGTCACCAGCCCGTGGTTGAGGAGAACGAGACCCGGCGCATCGGGACGCGCGCGGACGGCCTCGCCCACCTCCTTCGACAGCAGGAAGCCGGGACGGCGGTAGGGGATGCGGAGGATGCCGCCGCCCAGCGCGTTGTCGAGCGCCGCGTGCGGGTCGGCGCTGTTGACCAGCTGCAGGATGGCGTCGGCGTGCGAGTGGAAGACGGCCGCCGCGGGGATGAAGGCGTGCAGCAGCGTCTCGATGGAGGGCCGCGGCGCGCGCGGGTCCGTCAGAGTTTGAGCGAGGTAGTCCACCATCTCCTCGTCGCTCATGTCGCCGCGCGTGATCAGCGGCAGCACGTCGTCCAGCCGCACGCCCGCGAAGTCGCCGCGCTTGGCGAACGCGAGATCCGACCCGCTCCCCTTCACGCGCAGCACGCTCACCGGCCGCCCGGCCACGTCTTCCTCCGCCACCTTCACCGAGGTGTTGCCACCCCCGCGCAGCACGAGGGACGGGTCGGCGCCCAGCGCGCGCGACCATTCCACCAGCTCGTCCAGCGCGTTCGCCGGGCCGGCGTAGAGGTATTCCCGCAGGAGGCTGACGGCCGTCTCGGTGCTGGACATCAGTGTCTGTGGAGGTCGGAAATCGAAGGGTGGACGACGCGCGTGGGACGCGCCGTTGAAGTCTGCGAAGGCGGACTGCGTGCCGTCGTAGCCGCGACTTCAGTCGCAACGTCTCACGGGATCTTGCGCTATCCCAGCGGGTTAGGCTCCGACTCGGAAGATGCGGCGCGCAACTGCTCGAGCGTCAGCACGCCGCGGTCGGTGACGTAGCCGGTGACCAGGCGCGCGGGGGTGGCGTCGAACGCGGGGTTGCGCGCGGGCGAGCCGGGCGCCGTCACGCGGATGCGGTGGATGGCGCCGTCGTCGTCGGGGCCCGTCTGGTAGTGCACCTCGTCGCCGCCGCGTTCCTCGATCTCCACGCTCATGCCGTCGGCCGTGCGCGCGTCGAAGGTGGACGGCGGCGCGGCCACGTAGAAGGGGATGCCGAACTCGCGCGCGCACACGGCCTTGGCCAGCGTGCCCACCTTGTTGACCACGTCGCCGTTGGCGGCGATGCGGTCGGCGCCCACGATCACCAGGTCCACCTCGCCGCGGCTCATGTAGTGCGCGGCGGCGTTGTCGGCGATCACGGCGTGCGCGAGCTCCTCGTTGGCCAGCTCCCACGCGGTGAGCCGCGCCCCCTGGCCGCGCGGACGCGTCTCGTCCACCCACACGAACGGCGGGCGCCCCTGCGCCGCGGCCGAGAACACCGGCGCCAGCGCGCTGCCGAAGTCGACCGTGGCCAGCCAGCCGGCGTTGCAGTGCGTGAGCACCCGCGCACCCTGCGGGATGAGCGCGGCGCCATGCTCGCCCAGCATCCGGCAGCTCTCCACACTGGCCTCGGCGAACGCGTGAGCCGCGGCGAGCGCGGCCTCGGCCGGGTTGCGGGGCGAAGCCTCGGCCGGGTTGCGGGGCGAAGCCTCGGCCGCGCTCCACACGTGCTCGATGCCGGCGAACAGGTCGCGCGCGGTGGGGCGCGTGGCCGCGATGCGCGTGCGGGCCTCGTGCGCGTAGGGCCACGCGGCCACCGGCGGCGCCTCGGCGAACGCCTGCGCCATGGCGAACGCGCCGGCCGCGCCCAGCGCCGGCGCGCCGCGCACCACCATCTCGCGGATCGCCGCCGCCGTGTCGTGGTGCGTTGCGCAGCTCACGATGCGGAACTCGAACGGCAGCAGCGTCTGGTCGATCATGCGCACCACGCTCCCCTCCAGCCAGAGGGTGCGGTACGGAGTTCCGTGGACGCGCATGGATCGCGAGTGGGAGGGGGCCTGCGGTGGAGAAGGGGACACCGGAAAGTTGGCCTGCCAACGTGCTGCCCGCAACGGGCTGCCGCCTCCCGCGCTGCACCAACGACACCACGAAGGCGGACATCAAGGTGGGTGTGGAAAAACGACGTTCCGACTGGAGTTTCCACTACACCGCCGACGCATGTGGGGAAAAACGCGGGGAGCGGTGACCTGTGTCCGCCGGCTTCGCCCCATCACGGCGCACCACGTCGCTCGTCTCAACCTCGCCGGTCACGCGCGGATCGTCTCCCCGATCGTCCCCTGTGCCACGAAATTCCCACGATCTCCCTGCACGGGGCGGATTGATCGGTGACCGCGCCGGCCTCCCCGCGATCAGCAGAAGTGGTGTGGGGAAAAATGCGGGGAGTGCGCGCGTTCGCCGGGTGATCGAGGGGTACTCGGCCGCGTCACAAGGGAAAGCCCGTCACTCCTCTCCGCCGAAGTGCTGGTATCCTCCCACCCCGAGCGGCTCCCGGTGGCCCTCGGCGTCGGTCCACCACACGCCGTCGCCGCCGGATGCGCGGCCCACGCAGGTGAGGCGGGTGCCGAACGCCAACTGGAAGGCGCGCACGTGCGGCTCCACGGCGCCCAGCGCGGCGGTGAAGCACAGCTCGTAGTCCTCGCCGCCGGCCAGCGCCAGCCGCAGCGCGTCGTCGCGCGTGCCGGCGTGGCGCAGCACGGCGGGGTGGATGGGGATCAGCTCGGGCGAGAGCAGGATCGCCACGCCGCTGGCGGCCGACAGGTGCGCCGCGTCGCCGGCCAGCCCGTCGGACAGGTCGATCATGGCGCAGGGAAGCCCGCGCTCGGCCAGCCAGCGCGCCTCGGCCACGCGCGGCACCGGCGCGGCGTAGCGCTCGCGCGCCTTCTTCGACGGGCGCGTACCGGCCAGCATCTGCTTCACGAACAGGCCGCTGCCGCCCAGCTCGCCCGTGACCCACACCTCGTCGCCCAGCGCCGCGCCCGAGCGGCACACCGGGCGCGGCGCCTCGCCCACCACCGTCACGTCGATCACCAGCGGCCCCGTCGTGCGCGCCAGGTCGCCGCCCAGAAGCGCAGCGCCCGTGGCACCCGCCACGCGGCGTACGCCCTCCATCAGCTCCACCGCCGCGTCGCCCGCGTCGGCTTCGGGCACGGCCAGCGAGACCAGCACGCCAATCGGCCGCGCCGCCATTGCCGCCAGGTCGCTGAGCGCCGCGGCGGCCGCGCGCCCGCCGATCTCCCTCATGCTCAGCCAGTCGCGCCGGAAGTGCACCCCCTCCACCGACAGGTCTGCCGAGAGCGCGATCCCGTCGCCCGCCACCACCGCGCAGTCGTCGCCCGGTCCCAGGCGCAGGTCGGGGCGCTCGGGCGGGTGCCGGGGGAGGAAGCGGCGGATCAGGTCGAACTCGGGCCCGGGCGCGAGCGGCGCGCCATCGGCGGCGGGCGAGCGGGAGCGGCTGGGAGAGCGCATGACGGCACGATACAGCCGCCGACGGGGCGAGGCAAACGCGCGCGTCTTCATCCGGATACCCGCTTTTCGAGCTCCTGGCCTTCCCCTTGGAGCCCATCCGGTCGATCGGGTTTCCCGACACGCCCGGGTGAAACCTGCAGCTCACGGTGGCGAACGCACCGGAACGCGCGCGAGCCGGACGGCGGCCGCGTGCTCTCCTCACGACCTGCCATGAACGCCAGAACAAGATTCTTGCTTACCAGTAGACGACGAATTATCCTGCAACCCGATCCCCCTTCCATCTGTGCGTGAACACGCATTACGGGGAGCCAGCATAGGATTCTCACCCGCTCGTGAGCCGCGGCCGATCACGCACCTGCTGCCCGCGCGTGCCGCCGATGTACTCTCGCGCTCGCGCTTCGGCCACGGAAAGCAGCCGGTACGCTCACCAGTGGGCGTAAACAACTGACGCTCACTTCGTCGTATGGTGTGATTCAATACAGCATTCGTAGACGAGTATGGCCCGGCAGGCTCGTACGGCGCGAGAGAAGTCATCCTTCCCCACGTTCACGGAGGTACGCCATGACCCGCCGCCGCTCGCTCTTCCGCAACCTGGCGCTCCTTGCCGCGGTCGCCGCGGCCGCCCCCCTGGCAACCCCCACGCCGGCCGCCGCCGCCGACTTCTGTGCGTCGGAGGTGATCGACGGATGGACGTGCGGCGGCTGCCGCATCGGCAATTGCTGGGCTGCCGTCTGTAGCGACGGCGTGGACGAGATCAGCGACGGCGGGTGCTCGCCCGCGCCGCCGCCCCCGCAATACGCCTGACGGCGGACGTCGGCCGCGAAGCGCCCGCCCGGCTCACACCGGGGCGCGCGCGGAGCCGAATCACCCACCTGGTCCCACCGTCCGGTGCCCGCCTCGCGCGTGCGCCGGAAGCCGACACCGCGCCCGGTGCATCCATCTCACAGACGGAGGACGCCATGAGAATCAACCGCTCACTCACCCGTAGCCTGCTGGTGCTGGGAGTCGTGATGGCCGCGACGCCGCTCACCCGGGCCGGGGCGCAGGGGGGCATCGAGTGCGATGACCCCACCGAGGAGGACGGGATCGTGTGTATCGGCTGCTGGGACACCGAGAGCAGCTGCGTGGGCGCGGGCTGCACCGACGGCGACATCACCGTGATCATCGTCGAGTGCGACGCGGAGCAATAGGGCAGTGAGGTAGCCGGGCGGCCGCACGGCCGGGCCGCCCGGGCAGGACAACCCCCGACTCCGGGCGCGGTGTCGGCCGTCGTTCCAGAACCGAGCAGGGCCTCATGCCACGACTCATTCCCATGACTCACGGCTCCGCGCCGCCACTTCGCCAGGTGCGTGCGGCGTCCGCCGCGATGGCGCTCGCGGCGGCCGCGGCGCTGGCGGCGTGCGCCGCCGGCGACTCGGGGCGCGAGGCGGCCGCCCCGGCCCGGCTCCCGGGTGCGGGGCCCGGATGCAGCATGGCCGCGGCCGCCTCGCGCTGGGCCGGCGACGACTACCGGCTGCGCGCGGTCTACGGCCACTATCCCAACGGCTGGCTCAGCGGCCCCTCGGGCGTGGCCGCCACGGCCGGGGGGCGCGTGGCCGTGCTGGACGGCGCGGCTTCACGCGTGGTGGTGCTCGACAGCCTGCTGCGGCCGGTGCGCGAGTTCGGGCGCCGCGGCAACGGGCCCGGCGAGCTGCAGGCCGCGCCGCTGATGCGCCTGCAGCGGCCGCGGCGGATCTTCAACCACTTGGCCGCCACCGACACCGCGCTCTACGCCTACGACTTCGAGGGCGTGGAGGTTTTCGGGTGGGACGGGAGCGTCCACAGCCACCTGGGAGGGCTGCGCGGGCGCGTGCTTCTGCCGCACACCCTGCGCGCGCTCTCGCCGTCGGCCGGCGAGCTGGTGTACGGGTTCGACTCGCTCGACACCGAGCACGCCCGGCACCGGCTGCAGACCTGGGCCGTGGCGGGCGAGCGCCGCCGCCTGCTGGGCGAGCTGTCGATGCCGCGCCCCGAGCGCCGCGGCTACGTGGGTGCGCGCGAGGCACGGGCGCTGTGGGCCGCGCGCGGCCGCTGCGTGGTGATGGCCGACGGTGGCAACCCGTGGGTGCTGCGGCTGGACCTGGCCAGCGGGCGCGCCGACACCCTTCCGCTTCCCGCCTACGATCTGCCGCCTTGGCGCGCGGCCGACGACGAGAAGGGCCGCTCGATGCTGGGGCTGCTGCGCGGCCGGGTGCGAGGCTACGACGGCTCGGCCCCGCCACCCGCCGCGCCCGCGTTACTCATGCGCTGGAGCGAGGCGTCGATGGACCCCGACGGCTACCTGTGGATCCACCTGTGGGAGAGCGGCGACGAGGCCGGCGGGCCGGCGTCGGTCCTGCGCGTGTCGCTGAAGACGGGGCGGGCCGAGCGCGCCACGCTCCCCGCCTTCCCGCACGCGTTTGGCGCCCCCGGCGTGTTCTACTCGCTGCAGAAGGACCCCGAGACCGACGAGGCCGTGGTGGCCCGCTACGACCTGGGCGCCGCGCGCCTGGCATCTTCACACCCCCCAACCGTGACACCGCCATGAACGGAAAGTGGAGCGACCGGCTGAACGTGTTCGTGAACGTGCTGGTGGTGGTGTTCATCGGCTTCCTGCTGCTGCGCCCCGAGGGCCTGGTGGGCTCGGAGTTGCGCAAGTGGCGGCGGAGCTCGTCCACCAAGGAGCAGATCGCGAAGGGATGGGCCGAGCTGTCGGGTTCGGGGCACCGGGTGTCGGTGGCGGCGGGGCCGCAGAAGGGGCTGATCGAGTTTGCCGACTACCAGTGCCCGGCCTGCCGCCAGACGCACGCGGTGCTCCCCGGGTTGACGAAGGAGACCGGCGCCACCCTGCTGTACCGGCACCTGCCGCTCTCCACCATCCATCCCTCGGCCGAAGGCGCGTCGCGCGCGGCGATCTGCGCCGAGGAGCAGGGCCGCTTCGCGCAGATGCACGACCACCTCTACACCACCGACGCCTGGTTCACCAACCCGAAGTGGGAGGACGAGGCGCGCGCCGCGGGCGTGCCCGACATCCCCCGCTTCACGGCGTGCCTCACCTCGGCGGCCACCAGCCGGCGCCTGGCGCGCGACAAGCAACTCGCGTCGCAGCTCGGCATCCACTCCACGCCCACCTTCGTGGGGCGCGGCGGCACCGTGGTGGGCCTCCCCAGCGCCTCGGCGCTCAAGGGCATCGTGCGCTGACCGGCTTGGAAGAGGAGACGGCATCGGTCCAGGAGACGGGTCCCGTTGCACCTTCCGGGGCTGGCCGGGCGCCTCCCCGCGCGACAGGCAGCGACGGAGGGAGAGAGGACAATACAGAGGACCGGCACCCGCTGGGGCCGGTCCTCTGCTTTGCACCTCCGCATCATCGGGCGCGCCGTCGCCCCGCGCCGCGAGCCTTCCGTCAGTACGTTGGCGGATCGCTGGCGGGAAAGCTTTCCTGCCAGCCCTCGTGCACCGCGCGGTCGCCACGCTCGGCGTCGTGGCTCCCGGCGCTCCGCTGACTCCGCTGACTCCGCTGACTCCGCTGACTCCGTGTGAAACGGCTGTTCTCGATCCAGGCGAACGGCAGCGTCTTTCCTCCCCAGAACGACGGCGGGGTGCGGCGGAATCCATCCCGCCGCACCCCACCGTTCCGCATCGCCCGCGCGATGGCCGCGCGGCGAAGGTCAGAAGCCGTCCGCCCGCGGCGTGCACGGACAGTAGGTGAGGATCGTCTTGCACTGCCGCGCGGTGTCGCAGACGAACGGGTCGGTCCACGCGTGGGCGTGCACGGTGCCCGCGTCGCCGCGCTCCGCGTCCGTCGCGAACGACTCCACCGCCAGCGCATCCAGCTCGAGCGTCAACTTCTTCATCCGTCACCCCCTGATTGAAGCGGTTGGTTCCAGCCGCCCGCGCCGCCACGCGCCGCGCGCAAAGCCGGGACCGGCGGAACCACAGGTGTGGTCGTGTGCATGAACACTAATGGCGACGCAAATAATCATCAAGCAAACGGCGACACGGCCGCATGCATTCCTATTTTGCCGCAGCGGAATCTACTACCGAATCCGAGTTGCCCTTCGGATGCGGATTCCGAGCGCCGGCTATAGATCCTTCGGCCTGCCGAGTTTTTTCTAGGTCGTAAGTTGCGCGTGGTCGGCCTCAGGATGACATCGTCCGGTTGTGGAGTCGGAGCGGCAAGCCTTCTGCCGGATTTGGTATAATAATGTCGAACGACGGCGGGGGTGAGGCGGAATCCATCCCGCCACACCCCCGCCGTTCCGTATCTGCCGGAACGCTCCGCCGCAGCCCGTCAGTACGTCGGCGGGTCGCTGGCGGGGAAGCTTTCCTGCGAGCCCTCGTGCACCGCGCGGTCGCCACGCTCGGCGTCGCGGCTCACGGCGCCCGCGGGCACGCCGCCGGCCACCGGCTCGGGCGCCTCGCGCCCGCTCAGCAGCTGGCGCAGCACGTACTGCAGGATCCCGCCGTGGCGGTAGTACAGCACCTCCTGCGGCGTGTCGATGCGCACGTAGGCGCGGAACTCGGCCGTGGTGCCTTCCTCGCCGTCCAGCGGGCGGGCGCGCACGGTCACCTCGCGCGTCTTCAGGTTGCTGGAGATCACCTCGCCCAGGCCGTCGATGTCGAACACCTCGCGGCCCGACAGCCCCAGCGACTGCGCGCTCTCGCCGTTCATGAACTGCAGCGGCAGCACCCCCATCCCCACCAGGTTGCTGCGGTGGATGCGCTCGTAGCTTTCCGCGATCACCGCCTTGATCCCCTGCAGGTACGGCCCCTTGGCCGCCCAGTCGCGCGAGCTCCCCGACCCGTACTCCTTGCCCGCCAGCACCACCAGCGGCGTGCCGCTGGCCTGGTAGCGCATGGCGGCGTCGTAGATGGTGGTGATCTCGTCGTCGGGGAAGTAGGTGGTGTAGCCGCCCTCGGTGCCCGGCGCCAGCTGGTTGCGGATGCGCACGTTGGCGAAGGTGCCGCGCACCATGGTCTCGTGGTTGCCGCGGCGCGCGCCGTAGCTGTTGAAGTCCTTGGGGTCCACCCCGTGCTCCACCAGGTACTTGCCGGCCGGCGAGTCCTTCTTGATGCTGCCCGCAGGCGAGATGTGGTCGGTGGTCACGCTGTCGCCCAGGAGCGCCACGGCGCGCGCGCCGCGGATCTCCGTCACCGTCTCGGGCGCCTCCTTCGGCATGTTCTCGAAGTACGGCGGCTGGCGCACGTAGGTCGAGTCCTCGGCCCACTCGAAGCGGTCGCCCGGCGGGGTGTCCATGCTCTTCCAGCGCTCGTCGCCCTCGAACACGCCGGCGTAGCTGCGCCGGTACATCTCGCTCTCGATGGCGCTCTGGATCGCCGAGTGCACCTCGGTGTTGGTGGGCCAGATGTCCTTGAGGAACACCGAGCGCCCCTCCGAGTCCTGCCCGATCGGCTCGTTGTACGGGTCCCAGTCGATGCGGCCGGCGATGGCGAAGGCCACCACCAGCGGCGGCGACATCAGGAAGTTGGCGCGCACCTCGGAGTTGATGCGCCCCTCGAAGTTGCGGTTGCCCGAAAGCACCGAGCAGGCCACCAGCCCCCGCTCCTGGATCTCGTGCGCGATCTCTTCGGGGAGCGGCCCCGAGTTGCCGATGCAGGTGGTGCAGCCGTAGCCCACCACGTTGAAGCCGAGCTGCTCCAGGTACGGCAGCACGCCGGCCTTCTCGTAGTACTCGGTCACCACCTTGCTCCCCGGCGCCAGCGACGTCTTCACCCACGGCCGCCGCGTCAGGCCGCGCTCCACCGCCTTCTTGGCCAGGAGCCCCGCGGCCATCATCACCGACGGGTTGCTGGTGTTGGTGCAGCTGGTGATGGCCGCGATCACCACCGAGCCGTGATCGATCTCCTTCGCCCCGCCGGCCGGCGACGCGTCTGCGGCGGCGTGGGCCGCGTCGGCGGCGCCCGAGCCCTCGCCCCACACCTCGGCGTCCTTGTCGGAGCGGTTCTCCAGGCCGCTGGCGGCGGCGTCCTTCACCGGGGCGCGCGGCCCGGTGGCGCTCGGCATCAGCGACGGGAGCGCGGCCGCGAACGCCTTCTTCACCTCGGCGAGCGGGATGCGGTCCTGCGGGCGGCGCGGACCGGCCACGCTGGGCTGCACGGTGTTGAGGTCGAGCGACAGGGTGTCGGTGAACACCGGGTCGGGAGCGCCGGGGGTGTGGAAGAGCCCCTGCTCCTTCATGTACGCCTCGACCAGGGCGATGCGCTCTTCCGGGCGGCCGGTGAAGCGCAGGTAGTCGAGCGTGACCTGGTCGGGGGGGAAGATGGCGCAGGTGGCGCCGTATTCCGGGCTCATGTTGCCGATGGTGGCACGGTCGGCCAGGGCCAGGCTGGCCACGCCGGGGCCGTAGAACTCCACGAACTTGCCCACCACGCCCTTCTTGCGGAGCATCTCGGTGACGGTGAGCACCAGGTCGGTGGCCGTCGCGCCCTCGGGAAGCTCGCCCTCCAGCCGGAAGCCGATCACCTCGGGGATCAGCATGCTGATGGGCTGGCCCAGCATGGCCGCCTCGGCCTCGATGCCGCCCACGCCCCAGGCAAGCACGCCCAGGCCGTTGACCATGGGCGTGTGGCTGTCGGTGCCCACGCAGGTGTCGGGGTAGGCCAGCGGCAGCCCGCCCTCGTGCTTCAGGTTGGCGTTCTCGTCGGTCGAAAAGACCACGCGCGACAGGTATTCCAGGTTCACCTGGTGCACGATGCCGGTGTTGGGCGGCACCACCTGGAAGTTGTCGAACGCCTGCTGGCCCCAGCGCAGGAAGGCGTAGCGTTCGAAGTTGCGCGCGTAGTCGAGCTCCACGTTCTGCTCGAACGCCTCGGGGGTGCCGAAGGCGTCCACCTGGATGGAGTGGTCGATCACCAGCTCCACCGGCTGCAGCGGGTTGATCTTGCTGGGGTCGCCGCCCAGCGCCTGCATGGCGTCGCGCATGGCGGCCAGGTCCACCACGCAGGGCACGCCGGTGAAGTCCTGCAGCACCACGCGCGCGGGCGAGTAGGCGATCTCGCGGTCGGGAGGGCTCTTGGGGTCCCACGCGGCGAGCGCCTCGATATCGTCGCGCGTGACGGTCACGCCGTCTTCGGTGCGCAGCAGGTTTTCGAGAAGGATGCGCAGGCTGTACGGCAGGCGGCTCACGTCGCCGGCCGCCGCGAGGCGGTAGATGATGTATTCGCGCTCGCCGACACGGAGGGTCGAACGGGCGCCGAAGCTGTCGGCCATCACATCTCCCTTGGGTCCCCGGAGCTTCCCTGTTCCGCGCACCCGCCGGCCCGATCCGGGGGGCACGGTCGTGCGGGGGCGTCGCGCGGGCGAATGTATGGCTTCGCCACCGCGCGGGAAAGACATCGCCACTACGGCTGCAAGTCGGGTTCCGGCAGGGTGGGCGGGGAGACGATGGTGGGGCGCGGCGCACCGTGCCCGGCCGACGGAAATGCCTTCCTCAGCCGGCCGGGGGCCCGGCCACGCGACGGAAACCTCCAGGTGTACGCACGGCCCCGCCAGCGTCAGCGTGCTAGCGGAGCCGTGGCCGTGGAGACGCCGCCGCGTTCAGCGGTCGGCCGGGCCGAAGATCGCCCCGAGGGCACCTCCGATGACTCCTCCGACCGGGCCCCCCACGATGGCGCCCGCGATCCCGCCCTTGATTGCGCCGTTGATGCTGGGCGTCACCTCGACGTCGGTGCGGGACGAGCCATTCTCCTCCCGGCGCCGGGTGATGCTCACCAGGCCCGTGAGATGCGGGTCGATCATGGTAGAAGCCTCCACGCCGCTGGGGTGTGGCGAATGACCGGAAGCAGCGACGTTCTTCCGGCCACATCCAGGCCGAAACCGGGTACTGCACGGCCTACTGAACGAACGAATGATCGCCCATCCTTCTGACAGGCCGGGGGATGGGTGATCCTCCGTTCCTTCCGCTGCTGCCATGCACGTGCCGAAAATTGATCAAAACAAGCGAGTTGGCCGCGTCCTGCGGCTCATCCCGGGCGGGCGAGGAAAATAATGAACTCGGGGCGGCGGAGGAGGCGCGCGTAGCTGTCGGGCCGGGCCACGCGGAAAGCGTCGGTCGGGCGCGGCTCGACGATGCGCTCGATGCCCAGCCCGGCCCCGGCCAGCGCATCGCCGATCGCGGTGAGCGAGCGGCGATAGAAGCGCACCGTGCCGATGTCCTTCCATGTGTCCTCCATCTGCACGATGTCGAAGTAGTCGTCGCCATCCTGCAGGTCGGCAGCGTCGGCCATGGGGTGGTGGGTGGAGAAGAGGAGCCAGCCGCCCGGCGCCAGCACCCGCCGGAACTCGGCCAGGGCCGTGCTCCAGTCGCGCAGGTAGTGCATCACCAGCGCGCTCACGATGCCGTCGAAGCTTCCGTCCGCGGCGAATGTGAGCGGCTGCCGCAGGTCGGCCACGCGCACGTCGGCACGCTCACACGTGACGGACGGCAGCGCGGCGATGCGGCGGCGGGTGTGCTTCACCAGCGCGGCGCTCGCGTCCACCGCGGTCACGCGGGCGCCGCGGGCCAGCAGCTGCTCGGTGTACCAGCCGGCTCCGCACCCCGCCTCCAGGATGCGCTGGCCGTCAACCGGCGGCAGCAGGCCCAGCATCGCCGGCCGCTCGTACAATGCGTTGTACGGCGCGTCGTCGATGCCCGCGGCGAAGGCGTCGGCAACGGAGTCGTAGCTGAACTCGCGGTCGGGTTGGCTCATGGGGATGATGAACGGAAGAGAGTTGCGCGGAGTTTCGGGGCCGGTGACTAGCGCGGCGTTGGCGGCCCGAGCAGATATCCGGACGTGATCGATCCACGCTCCGCATAGATATCGGGGGTTCGCAGAGATGGCCGCGCGGGAGTCCGCGCAGCGGACTTTGGGCCGTTGTTGCTGCGGATTCATCCGCCCGGGTCCATGTGGGTCGGCTGAACCAAGGCGAGCGATCCATCCTCGAAGCATCTGAACCACCCCCGCCCGCGGACCGAGATACGACGGTGGGGGTAGAGCGTTGCGCGGACGGATGTCTCGCATCGAAGTTGAATCATCCCCAGGCCGGTCGAGCGATGTTCTACCTGGAATCTGCCCTGAACGCGACGGAAGGCACGATGAGCCGTGAAGTGCTGGTGGTGGGCGACAAGGTCCTGATCAAGCCCGAGGAAGACAACACCAAGACGCCCAGCGGGCTGTTCCTTCCGCCGGGCGTGCAGGAGAAGGAAGCCGCGATGGGCGGCCACGTGGTGAACGTGGGCCCCGGCTATCCCACCGCCGAGCCGCTGACCGACGGCGAGCCGTGGTCGGGCGGCAGCACGCGCACGGGCATGCGCTACGTGCCGCTGCAGGCCCAGCCCGGCGACTTCGCCATCTTCCTGCGCAGCAACGCCGTGGAGGTGGAGATCGACGGCAGCAAGTACCTGATCGTCCCCCACACCGCCATCCTCCTGCTGATCCGCGACAAGCTGCCGCTGCCCTGAGCTTCGGCCCAGCCGCCCCGGGACGGAACGGCAACGGGCGCGGAGCTGGCCGGCTCCGCGCCCGTCGTTCGTGAGTCCGCCGCGTCCCGCTCAGCCGATCTGGCAGCAGGGGTAGACCGTGTAACCACACGTGGGCATGCACGACTGGCACGAGTAGTTGTTGCACGTGGGATAGCCGGGACAGGTGGCACCGTAGTAGGTCGCCGGATACGCCACCTCGTCGGCCGGCTGCGGCTCGGCCGCTTCGCCCAGGTGGCCGCGCACGGTGCCCGCGACATTCCCACGCGTCCCGGTGGTTTCGAACGAATCGACGGCCAGGTCGTCGAGCTGCAGTGCGAGCTTCTTCATGGCAGGCTCCCGCGTGGGCGCACACCGGCAGGACCGCGTGCGCGTGGTGAAATCGTGACGGAAAGGGGAGGATCGAACATACCTGCGTACCGCCTTCCGTGTCACACGCCAGCCGCCACGAATGGCCTGCCCAGCCGCCGCGCGAGGGCCGTCCGCCACGCGGCAGAGCAAACCGGCTGAACGGGAGAACGGGCGCGGAGGCCACATCGCCTCCGCGCCCGTTCTTGCCGTCGCAGCCTCTCCAAGCCCGCTCGCGGCTCGATCAGCTCTCGCCGGAGCCGCTTCCCGCGGTCGAGTCCTGCGCACCGTTCGCGTTCCCGGCACCCGGTGCCGCGTCGGTGCCCTGGCGCGCCACCAGCACGAGCTCGCGTTCGCCACTCTCCTCGCCATCCTCGCTCTCGCCACTCGCCGACGCGTCTTGCGCGGGTGAGGCGCTCTCGCTGCTGCCGCCCGCCCCCGCGCCTGTCCCCGTGAGGTTCGTCGTGTCCATCGTCGAGGCGGAGCCCGCCGTGGTCTCCTGCGCCTCGCCTGCGCTCGTGCCTGCGCCGGCGCCGACGCGGTCGTCGGGGGCGCCGGGGGTCTCGCGGCGGTCGGCGACCACGAACGCCAGCTCGCCCGAGAGCGCGCCCGAGGGGTTCGCCACCGCCAGCGTCAGCCGCGCGGGCACCGCCACCTCGGCGGCCGTGAGCGTCACCTCCACCAGGTTGGGCTTGACCGAACCAGCGGGACGATCGGTGCCGTTGACGCGCACCTGCGCGCCCGCCGCGAAGTTGCTTCCGGCCAGCTTCAGCACGGTGTCGCCACTCCCGGCCGCCACGGTCTCGGGCACCACCGCGTTCAGCACCGGCACGCTGCTCTCCAGGCCGCCGCTGCGTGCGTCGTCCTTGTTGCTCTTGAACAGCGTGTCGAACACGTCGTCGAGCTTGTCGGTGGCCTGCTTGGAGAACATCCCCACCAGGAACGAGATGGCGACCATGCCGTGCAGGTTGGGCACCGCGCCTTCCGCGCCGCCGCCCGAGGCCATCGACATCACCCCGCCGCGGATCAGGAAGTAGAACGCGGTGGCCAGGCACCCGCCGATGAACGGGCGCAGCAGGTACCACCACTCCCAGCTGGCGCGGTACTGGGCGTTGCCCACGTAGTCGCTGAACGAGGTGGCCACGTGCACGCAGCCGCCCAGCGCACCCGCCGCCAGCACGGCCAGCAGCAGCACCTGGTCGCCCGTGAGCATCGAGTTGAACAGGTACAGGTCGCTCAGGCTCCTGACCGCGGTGGACAGGCCCGCGCTGGTGCCCGTCTTCACGGTCACGGAGGAGATGGTGGCGCCGGTGAGCAGGAAGAGGCCCACGACCAGCGCCAGGATCAGCCCGAAGAGCCCGAAGCCGACCAGCTGGGCGCTGCGGAGGTCGCGGGCGGTGCCGGGCGCCAGCGGCGTGCTGCCAGACGGCGTGTCAGGATGAGAATTGCTGGGCATGATGATGACCTGGAGAAAGAATGGGGAACCGCGGGGATGTACTTCCGGACGAGAAGCAAGTGTTTACGATAATCGCGGGCCCGTCGCGGAGCAAGGAAAAAATATCCGGGGCGGTGCGTCTTCCCGCTTCTATGGATGGCGCCGGATGGCGATGGGTGGTGAAACGAAAGCGGCCGCGGAAGCCATCTGCCTCCGCGCCCGCTCCTCCTCCGTCAACGCTCGCCCGCTCAGCCCACCGCCGCCGGCTCCTTCTCCACCGGCGCGGGGGGCAGCGCGGCGGGGCGGCTGGTGGCGGCGAACACCTCGGGGATGCGGCGTGCGAACACGCTCAGCAGCCCGCGCGAGGCGTCGAAGATCACGCGCGACACGTCGCGCGCCAGCAGGCCCAGCGCGTAGGCCAGGTCGTACCCCTCGTCGTCGGCGGGGCCCAGGGCGCGCAGCACGGCGCCGCGGTGCTTCAGCAGGATCGGCTTGACGTAGCGCACGGGGTTGAAGTGGGGCACGTGGCGCGCGCCCAGCCCCTCGATCAGCGCCACCGCGCGGCCGAAGTAGGTCATCTCGCCGGTGAGCACCACCGGCCAGTCGTACAGCAGGCGCATCACCTCGTCGGCCAGCGCGGCCTGCACCTCGTCGAGCGCGGCGCCCCGCTCGGTCATCTGCAATATAAGCACGACCAGGCGGCGGATCGTCTCGGGGTCGGTGTCGGGCTCCACGATGCCCAGCGAGAAGAAGCCCTCCACCACGCGCTCGGCGTCGCCGCCCACGGCGGCCAGCGCGGTGTGCACCAGGTGGCGGCGCATCACCGGGTCCACCTCGATCACCATGCCGAAGTCGAGCAGCACCAGCGCCCCGCTCTCCTGCACCAGCAGGTTTCCGGGGTGCGGGTCGGCGTGGAAGATCCCGTCCACCAGCATCATCTGGATGTAGGCCTCCACCACCGCGTCCATCACCCGTTCGGGGTCCACGCGGCCGGCGCGCACCAGCGGCTCGATCTGGTCCACGCGCGTGCCTTCCACGAACTCGAGCACCAGCGCGCGCTGGTGGGTCATCCCCGCGATCACCTCGGGCACCACCACGCGCGGGTTGCCGGCGAAGCGCTCGCCGATGGCGCGGGCGTAGGCGGCCTCCTTGCGGAAGTCCATCTCGTCGCCGATGCGGCGCTCGAACTCGTCCACCACCACGTGCAGCCCGCGCAGCTGCGGGTGCGTCCACCAGCGCTGCACGCGCGCCAGCACCGCGCGCACGAACGCCACGTCGTGCCGCACCATGGCCTCCACGCCCGGGCGCAGCACCTTCACCACCACGTCGCGGCCGTTGAAGCGGGCGCGGTACACCTGCCCCAGCGACCCGGCGGCCAGGGGCTCGCGGTCGAACCCCTCGAACACCAGGTCCACCGGCGCGCCGTAGGCCCGCACCAGCTCGGCCTCGATCTGCGGGAAGGGCACGCACGGCACGCGGTCGGTGAGCGTGCTGAGCTGCGAAAGGTACGGCTCGGGCACCACGTCGGGCCGGGCGCTGAACACCTGGCCGATCTTGACGAAGGTGGGGCCCAGCGTGGGAATCGTCCGGGCCAGGCGCTCGGCGCGGCGCTGGTGGAAACCGGGGCCGCGCCGCGCGGGCCGGCCCCAGAACAAGAGGCTGCGCCGGTCGCGCGCGAACGACAGCGCGAACGGAAGCAGCCGGACCAGCAGGAACAGGGTGCGCATCAGGGGCTCGTGCGTGTACCGAAAGGCGCGGACATGGCGAAAACCGCCGTGTTCCGCGGCATCCTGTACCCGGTTGACGGATGGGGGTTCGCCGCGGTTTCAGATCCGCACCCGAACGAGCGGCGCGGCTCGTCCGTGTGACGACGGGCGTTCGCGTCCGCCGGCGCCGCCCGGGCACCGTGCGCGCGGAATCGTGAGGTAGAGAGACAGAACGGGTGCGGAGGCGATCGGCCCCGCACCCGTTCCACACCGAGCTCGCTGACGTCTGACTCGCTGACCGCGATCGCGTCACGAAGGGCGATCCTGGCCGCGCGGATGGCTCAGTTGCGGGCGAGCTGGCCGATCTTCTCCCAGCCGGGCTGCGGGGCCAGCACCACGGCGATCACCATCTGGTCGCGGCGGTCCACGCTCATCGAGGTCTGGCCGGCGGCCAAGGTGGCGTTCACGTCTTCGGGGGTGAGCTTGTAGAGCCCGCCGGTGATGGCGTCGACCGCCAGGCCGGGGATGCCGCCGAACACCAGGTTGCCCCACACCCAGCCGCTGGTCTTGCGCGCCAGGGGGATCTCGTAGGGCTGGTAGCCGGCCAGCTGCAGCCGTACCACGTGGTTGTCCTTGCGGGTCAGGCGAACGGTGGCGGGGGTGACGCCCATCTGCTGGTTGTCCACCATGATGGTGGCGCCGGTGGGCGTGCTGGCGATGCCCACGTTCTGGTGGCTGCCCTGCATGATGGTGGCGCAGCCCGTGGAAAGGACCAGGGCGGCGAGCGATACTGCCTTGCGCATGGGTGTGGCTCCGTCTGTCGGGTGGGTTGGGTATGACGCCGCGGCAGTCGCCGGGCAAACGCATTCCATGCTGCGATGGGTCAGCCGAATGCGGAGGGTGCGCGTAGCGAGCGGAGGCAGAGAATGGAAGATCGGGGGCGCTATCGAAACTCCAGTTTCTCGGCGCCGCATTGTATCACCGCGCCGTGAGCGGCACAACCCCAGATGTTTCATCCCCGGTGTGGCGCCCTCGACGGTACGATTTCGCGGCGGAGAGGTAAGCGCTGCTCTGCAATCTGATCCACGCCTCTTGACGTTTCGCTGGTTTCAAGGCTGTGTTAGACGGACAAAGGCACATTCCTGAGGATCAGCATGAACTACAGCGACCGAATCACGATCGATCCCGCCGTACGAAGCGGGAAGCCGTGTATCCGTGGAATGCGGATCACCGTTCAGGACGTGCTGGAATACCTCGCATCGGGGATGACGGAGGGCGAGATCCTGGAGGATTTCCCCTACCTCGAGCGTGACGACATCCGGGCGTCGCTCGCGTTCGCGGCAGATCGGGAACGGCGGCTCTTTGCCGGCCCAGGACTGTGAGGCTCCTGTTCGACCAGAACCTCTCCCCCAGGCTGGTCCGGCTCCTTTCGGATGTGTATCCCGACTGCACCCATACCCACCTCCTCGGAATGGACGAAGCCGAAGACGCGGAGATCTGGGACTTCGCTGCCGCGGAAGGGTGGACCGTGGTATCGAAGGATGCCGATTTCGCGCAACGCAGCATGCGCTTCGGTCCTCCTCCCAAGGTGATCTGGATACGTGTAGGGAACTGCTCCGTCACCGACTCTGCCGCGTTGCTGCGTGAGCGGTACATCCTCATCCGCCGCTTCCACGAGAGCGGCGAGGCCGCGCTGCTGAAGCTCGGGTGATGGACGATAGACTCGGAGATTCATTTCTCCGGGTCTGCTGCGCATCTGGGGCGGAATGCTGTCATCCAGCGCAGACATATGGGATGAGGCCGGACGAAAAAGCGGGCGCCGCGCCCCGATTTTCTTCCTCGCGCCGTCCCGCGGTCGATACCGGATCTGCAAAAAAGCGTTTCACACGGAGTCAGCGGAGTCAGCGGAGTCAGCGGAGTCAACGGACACGCCTCCGTGAACTCAGCTGACTCCGCTGACTCCGTGTGAAACGCCGTTGTTTCTGCCCTGGGTATCCGAATCAGGAGCAGTTGCAGGTCTCGTAGCACGAATCGCGGCTGGCGCCGCACGTATTCCAGCAAGTGAGGCCGCAGCTGGCTTCGCACGTCTCGAGACACGTCCACACGCCGGTGTAGTGGCCGCGCACCGTGCCGCGCTGCCCCTCCGGCTCGGCGGCGACCTGGAACGAGTCCACGTCCAGCTCTTCGATCCGCAGATTGCTTCTCATGGCCGGGCTTCCCTGCATCCGGTGGATGGCACCCGCGCGGAACAGGCATCCACGCGCTCTCGGATGGAGGTTACCGTGGCCGTCCGGAACCAAGGAGCAACGTGTGACGGAGCGACGGCAGGGCAGGGCAGAGCGCGGCGGACGGGGGGTGAGCAGCGGCCGCGGGCTCAAACGTGGGAAGGTCCGATCGACGCTGCGGGATGGGAGTGAGATAGTGCGCCAACCGGATACGACGAGAGCGGCGCGGAGCCCACGTGGCCCCGCGCCGCTTGCATCCTGATTGAACCGCGATGCGCCGGATCAGGCGCAGGTGCAGGTGAGGTCGGGGAAGCACGTGTTCCAGCAGGTCAGCCCGCAGGTATCGTCGCAGGTGCCCAGACAGCTTTCCACCCCGCTGGCGCAGTTGGGCGGGCCAGAGTCCTCCAGGCCCCGCACGGTGCCGCGCGGGGCGACGCCCTCGCCGCTCACGCGGAACGATTCAACGCTCAGGTCGTCGATCCGCAGCTTCTTCTTCATCTTCACAACTCCTCGCTGGGGTTGGCTTCACGCACGCGCCGATCACGCATCCACGCGGGCAACCCAAGTACGCTATGCCTGGGCGGTCCGCGCAAGGATCGTCGTGTGACGAATAGATCGCGGAAAGGGGTGGGATGAGCGAGAGGCGGGACGAGGTCGAAGGTGCGGACCGACCGTGCGGGGTGGTGGCGGAGAATGCGACGCGGAGATGCGAGGGGGACAGGCCGGGACGCGGGATGTGGATCCGAGCTGCGGGAGATGCGGGGACCCGCGTTCCTCAGGCCGCCGCGTCGCCGCGCGTGAGGCGGCGCAGCGCGATCGCGCCCAGCAGCGCGCCGGTGCCCTCCACGGCGGCGAAGAGGAAGAGCATGGGCTCCGCGCTGCCGTCCACGACGATGCCGGCGAGCCGCGCGGCGACGATGCCGCCGAACCCCGCGGCCTGCGCGAACAGCGCCGGGCGCAGCCACGCGTCGCGCCGCGCGGCGGCGAAGAAGAAGGCGGCGAGGCCCAGCTCCAGCCCGCCGTAGAACGCACGGATCTCCGTTGCCGCCGCGGCACGGCCCAGGCCGATCCCCACCACGCCCATCAGCGACGGCGCCACCAGCAGCGGCACGCCGAAGCCCACCAGGCCAAGCGCGGCCACCAGCAGCGAGAAGCGGGCGAAGCGCACCGGTCTCATCCGATTCAGCAGCCCAGCGCGGCGCAGTCGAGCTCCTTGAAGCCGCGCGGCTCGATCTGCACCGTCAGGTGATGGAGGCCGAAGCGCTGGTGCAGCAGGTCGTGCACCTCGGCCAGGATCTCGCCCGAGGCGCGGCGCTCGTGCCGCTCGCCCACCACCACGTGGCAGGAAAGCGCCTCCATCCCGCTGGTGATGGTCCACACGTGCAGGTCGTGCACGGCCTCCACGTCGGCCACCTCCAGCAGCGCGGCGCGCACGGCCTCCACGTCGATGTGCGGCGGGGCGCCTTCCAGCAAGATGCCCAGCGAGTCGCGCAGCAGGTGCCAGCTGCTCCAGATCACCAGCACACCGATCAGCACCGACACGGCCGGGTCGGCCCACTGCCACCCGAACCACCACACCAGCAGGCCACCGGCGATCACGCCCACGTTGCCCGCCGCGTCGGTGAGCAGGTGCAGCCAGGCGCCGCGGATGTTGAGGCTGTGTGCGCTCCCGGCGTGCAGCAGCCACGCGCCGATCACGTTCACCAGCAGCCCGCCCACCGCGATCCAGGTGACCAGCAGCCCCGCCACCGTTTCCGGATTGTGGAAGCGGTGCCAGGCCTCGAAGAAGATGTAGAGCGAGATGCCGATCAGCGACGCGGCGTTGGCCAGGGCGGCCAGGATCTCGGTGCGGTAGTAGCCGTAGGTGCGCCGGTCGGTGGCGGGCCGGCGGGCGATCCACACGGCGAACAGCGACAGCGCCAGCGCGCCCACGTCCGACAGCATGTGCCCGGCGTCGGCCAGCAGCGCCAGCGAGTTGGCCATGTAGCCGCCCACCACCTCGGCGCCCAGGTAGGCCACCTGCAGCACCAGCGTGATCAGCAGCCGGCGCATGGTGTCGGGGCTCGCCGGGCCGTGCGAGTGCCCGTCCCCATGCCCGTGTCCGTGGTGATGCCCCGCGCCCATTGCGATCGTCCGTCCAAAGCGAAAGTCAGCTCGATCCGGCCGCGGCCGGTGGTCACGCCCCAGGCATCCGATGCGAGGTGCGCGCCGAAGTCTTCAGTTCCACAAAAACAGCACGAAGGCCGACTTCGTGGATTCGTCCATTCGGACTCGCCGGCCAGATGAGCCGGAGGCCGTCGCCCCGCTACGAAGCCGGCGAGCCCGCGACCTCGCCCGGCGCGTCCGCGTCCACACGGCCGCCCGCGCGGATGCCGCGCACCAGCAGCACCAGCCCGGCGACCACCAGCCCCAGGCTCAGCACCTGGCCCATGGTCAGCGGCCCCAGCACTGTGCCCAGCGGGTCGCCCGCGCCCTGGAACTGCGCGTCGGGCTGCCGGAAGAGCTCCAGGAAGGTGCGCACCCCGCCGTAGCACACCAGGAAGACGCCGCCGTAGGCCCCGTCGCCCCAGCGCACGCCGCGCCGGCGGTTCCAGCGGTACACGCTCCACACCACCAGGGCCGTCAGCACACCCTCGCCCAGCGCCTCGTACAGCTGCGACGGGTGGCGCGGCGGCACACCGGGCGCGACGCGCGCCCACTCGCCGCTGTCGTACATCCCTCCGATGGCGCGCTCGCGCTCGCGCAGCGGCAGGTGCTCGGCGCCGATGGCGCTCACCGCCGCCGGGTCGGTGGGGAAGCGCATGGCCCACGGCACCGCGGCCGAGGCGACGCGCCCGTACAGCTCGCCGTTGATGAAGTTGGCCACGCGCACGGCGAAGATCCCCGGCCCCGCGCCCAGCGCCACGGCGTCTCCCACGTTCAGCCAGCCCACGTGATGCCTGCGCGCGAACCACGCGCCCGCCGCCACCGCGCCGATCAGCCCGCCGTGGAACGACAGGCCGCCCTGCCAGATCTGGAGGATCTTGAGCGGGTGCGCGGCGAAGTCGGCGAACTCGTAGAACAGCACGTAGCCGATGCGGCCGCCCAGGATCACGCCCACGATCAGCGCGAAGAGCAGGTCGCCCACGGCGGCCGGGTCCAGGCGCAGGAAGCCGCGGCGGGCCAGGGCGCGCAGGATCAGGTACCCGGCGCCGAAGCCCAGCAGGTAGCCCAGCCCGTACCACCGCACGTCCAGCGGGCCGGGCAGGTCGAGGGCGACCGGGTCTATGTGGGGATACGGAATCTCCAGGAGGGCCGGGGCGGCCGTGGCGAAAAGCCCGGTCACGCGTTCCCCGGCCCGAGAGACAGGCGGTGCGGAGGGGTTACTTCGCGGCCGCGGCGGCCAGGCCCGCGTGGGCCCGCGCCTCGGCCAAGTGCAGCTCGGCGATCTGGCGCTGGGCGGTGCCCTTTTCCATGGCGTCCACGATCTGCTGGTACAGCTCGGCGGCGCCCTTCCAGTCGTTGGCCTGCTCGCGCAGCAGGGCGGCCTGGTTCAGCGCGTTGTTCTTCATGTAGTCGAGGTCGGCGTCCTTGGCCAGGCCCATGTAGGTGTCGATGGCCTCCTGGCGCTTGCCGGCCTGCGCCTGCGCGGCGCCCAGCACGTAGCGCGCCTGCTCGCTCACCGCCGAGCTGCCGCCGGTGGCCGGGCGCAGCATCTCCACGGCGCGGGCGGCGTCGCCCTTCATCAGCAGGATCTGCGCGCTGGCGATGCGGGCCTGGTCGGCCTCGGCGGTGCCCGAGTACTTGGCGGTGAAGTTCTGGAGGGCGCGCAGCGCCTGCGTGGTGTCGTTGGGGAGGCCGGCCTGGAGCGACAGGAACTCGGTGGCGGCGCGCTCGGCGCGGCCGTTCTTGTACATCTGGTAGTACAGCAGGCTGCCCGCCGCCACCAGCACCACGGCCGCGGCGATCATCACCGCGCGTGCGTTGTTGCGCGCCCACTGCGCGAGCTCTGCGGCGCGCAGCATGACCACGTCGTCGGATTCAACCTCACGGCGGGGGGCCCGGCGGGCAACGGAAGGCGAAGCCATGCAGTCCTCGAGAAGAAGTGGTTTGCGGCGCGCTCGGCGCCGGCGCTGAGTCGAACCAGGGGGAACGCCGACAGGTGCGCCGCACCGTTCCCGCGCGGGCGCACAAGCGGCTAAACCTAGCGCCACACTTGGAGATATGTCAACCGGCGGGGGTCGTGGGGGCCGGGTGCGAGGCGAGTTCTAATGCCGGGTGAACGATGCGGCGGCGAGGATAGGCAAAGATGCGCCCCGCGCCAAGCCGAATTCCACGGCAATGCCTGCGGGAAGTTGAGGCACTGCGCGAATGTGCGAGGCGAGCATCGGCGTGGCCGGCCTGCTTTGCCGAGGATCCGAGGGTTCACGCCGATGCTCGCGCGGGGTGGCGGCAGGTGGCCCAAGAGGTGCGGAAGGCTGCGCCGAACCCTTGAATTTACCGCGGATCCCAAGGCCGCCATGACATCCCGCCTCCGTCCCTCCACCTCCCGCCGTACCGCCATCAGGCGCGACCGGGGGATCTGCCCTCCCCGGCCCAGGGCGGAGCCGCCGCCCGCGAACGTGGACGAGATCGTCGACCGCTTCATCGCCGACATCCGCCCCCGCGTGACCGAGGAGAACCGGTTCTACAGCGAGCAGCCGACGATCGAAGAGGTGATCCGCGCCGCCGCCACCGGCGCCACGCGCGAGGGCACCATGCATGACCACCAGCGGCGGATCGGCTACCGCGCGCTGAACGAGTTCGCCGCCCTGCTGCTGGAGTGCAAGGCGGCGATCGCGCAGGCCCGCACGTTCGATGCGCTCCACGCCGTGATCGCGGGAGCCGCGCCGCGCGGCGTGGGTGCGCTGGCCGTCTACGACACCGCCGAGCGGATCGGCATCTGGCGCGGGATCCAACCGCGGCGCGTGTACCTCCACGCCGGCACGATGCAGGGCGCTCGGGCGCTGGGCATCAGGGGTGTGAAGGAGGTCGAGGTGAAGGACCTCCCCAAGGCGTTCAGACGACTGGACCCCGGCGAGGTCGAGAGCTGCCTGTGCATCTACCACCGCGACATCGCCCGGATCGCAGCGCGGGACGGGCTCCGCGTGACGAATGCCGCTACAGCAGCACGTCGGCGACCACGTTCGGCGCCGCGGGGTCGTGCGGGACGGTGACGAAGGAGACGGCGAGGATCGGCGCGGTGCCGGTGTTCTTCAGCGCGTGGGCCACACCGGCGGGGATGGTGAAGCGGACCACTTCGCCCCCGGCGATCTCCGTGTCCACCACCTTGCCGTCCTGGCGGCAGCGGAAGAGGGCGGGGCCCTGGATCACCAGCCTCTCGGTGCCGTGTGGATGCAGGTGGTTGCCGCGAACGGCGCCGGGCTCCGTCACCACCACGTGCACGTTGCGCTGGTCGGGAAGCCCGTCCGGGCCTAGCGGCTCGAACACGCTTCCACGCGCGTCGGAGTGGACGGTGAGGCGTTCGACGGTGACGCGGTTCATCGGGTGCGGGAGAGGGATTCGCGGTAGGGCACGCGTCGATTGAGCTTGATGTGGTTCATGGCAAGTGATTAATCTACAACCAGATAGAATGCTTTCAATCAAGCGGATTCCAATCGACGGAATTGCTCCTATCCTGCACGAATCGCTTGCGGAAGAAGTGCCGTGCGAACGGGGGCGGGTAGTCGTCGATCCTGCCGAACTCCTCGAAGCCCAGCTTGCGGTAGAACTCCGGCGCCTGGAAGGTGAAGGTGTCGAGCCACACGCCCGTGCACCCCAGCTCGCGCGCCTCGGCCTCGGCGCGGCCCATCAGCTCGGCGCCGGTGCCGCGGCCGCGCAGGCGCTCGTCCAGCCACAGGATCCTCACGAACATCCAGCCCATGCACACGTCGGCCAGCAGCCCGCCCACGATGGCCCCGTCGTCGTCGCGCACGAACAGGCGCACGGGCGTGAGGTTGTGGCGCGTGTGAGACTGGTTGAACCGGTCCAGCGCCTCGCCGACCGCGCGCACGTCGGCAATCGGCGCATCGTCCTCGCGCGTGATCGTGGGATTCACCGCCACTCCTCCTCGTTCGGGGAAGCGCCTGCTCGCGCGATGCTCGATCTTACAGCTTCGCTGGTCTACAGCCGCCGGTTGAAACCCGCGGCTGGAACGTCGGTAAGTCCGCCGGACTGCACGTCGCCACCACTCGTTCATGGCGGCGTTCACGCGAGACCGGCCCCCACAGCCTCGCGCGGTTTACGACGCTTCCCGTAGTCGTTGCTGCGGATTCCATCCGCCGGTCCGGGCGATTTTCGATCGCGCGCCGCCCTACTTCAGCATCTCCTTCATCTTGCTGAAGAAGTTGGCCTTGAGCTCCTTGCTGTCCTCCTCGCTCAGCGACGACTTCTTGCCGGTGCGGTACTCCAGCAGGTCGGGCGGCACCTCCTTGAGGAAGCGCGAGGGCTGGCGGGGCATCGAGTCGCCGCGCTGGCGGCGGGTGGCGCAGCCGCTCAGCGTCAAGCGGTGCCGGGCGCGAGTGATCCCCACGTAGAACAGACGCCGCTCCTCGCTGATCGGGTCCGTTCCGTCCGTCGACACCGCCTCCACGCTGCGGGTGTGGGGGAGGATCTCCTCCTCCAGGCCGATGATGAAGACGTGCGTGAACTCGAGCCCCTTGGCGGCGTGGAGCGTCATCAGCGTCACGCGGTTGGGCTCCTCGTCCTTGTCGTCCTTCTTCTCCTCTTCCTCCACCAGCGAGATCTTTTCCAGGAAC
>Ga0247773_1000095_pt1 | contig 40420 bp, 35 predicted proteins | sample UWRJL092311B6_FD_179934 | JGI IMG/M metagenome (GOLD analysis project Ga0247773, IMG submission 179934) | Plant litter microbial communities from Arlington Agricultural Research Station in Wisconsin, United States - UWRJ-L092-311B-6 | ecosystem: Environmental > Terrestrial > Plant litter >... | reverse complement strand
GCTGGCGTTCGATGGGGAGAAGGGGCGGCTGTGGGTGATCTGCCCGGCGTGCGCGCGGTGGAACCTGTCGCCGCTGGAGGAGCGGTGGGAGGCGATCGAGGCGTGCGAGCGCGCCTTTCGCGGCACGCGGCTGCGCACCAGCACCGAGAACATCGGGATGGCGCGGCTCGCGGATGGGACCGAGCTGGTGCGCGTCGGCCGGCCGATGCGCCCGGAGTTCGCGGCGTGGCGCTATGGCGCGGTGATGACCGGGCGGATGCGGCGCGCCAACTACCAGGCCGGCGCGCTGATCTCCACCGTGCTCACCCTCGGCGCGATCGCGGCCGTGGGTCCGGTGGCGCTGCTCGCCGGGGCGCCGCTGATTGCGTGGACGGCGGGGGCCGCGCTGGACAGCCCCGGCCGCGCCTACGACGCGCGGAGGGCGCGGCACACGCTGCGCACCAACAGCGGCGAGCTCCTTCTTCCGCGCGATCACCTGCTGCTGGGGGCGCGCATCAAGCCGGGTCGCGCGCTGGCGGGCGGGTGGGCGCTGCAGGTGCAGACGATCGACTACCCGGAGGTGGTCCGCGCCGCCAACCAGGGGCTGATCCCCCGCGCCGCCGTGAAGCACGAGCTCGCCGGTGCCCCCGCGATGCGCGCGATGGCCGTGCTGATGGCGGACGCGAACACCGCGGGCGGCACGCGCCGCCAGGTGGACGACGCCGTGCGGCTGATCCAGCGCTCGGGCACGCCGGAGCGCTGGTTCGCCCAGGCCGAGCACGATCAGCGGCGCAACGGCTGGGGGTACCGCAACGTGTGGGAGATGGCGCCCCCCGTTCGCCTGGCGCTGGAGATGGCCAGCCACGAAGAGGCCGAGCGCCGCGCCATGGAAGGTGAGCTCGCCGAGCTGGAGACCGCCTGGCGCGACGCCGAGGAGCTGGCCGCCATCTCCGACGCGCTTCTCGTTCCGCCAGACGTGGAGCGGAAGCTGCGGCAGCTGCGCGCCACCGAGCCCCGCGACGCGCCTTGGTCCGCGCCGCAGCCCGTCACGCTCCAGCGACCACGGACGCCCCCGTCACCCGCCGCGCCATCACCCAGGGCGAGCGGCCTGCGGGCCGCGCGCGAGGAGTACGCGCGCAAGATGGCCGCGCGGCGCGCGTCGCGATCGGATTGAGCCAGGCGGCGCGCAGGCGGACTTCGTGTCGCCGCTGCCGAGATGCATCCGCCCGATCATCCGCGCCGACGATCCGGAGACCGCCGGGTGAGATCACACGTGGCGCGCTCCAGATCTACCGGCGTGGAGAAGGTATTCTTGCCACGGCGCAAACGGGATGATAGATCGATGGGGACGGTTGGACATCCATCCTCATTCCAGGAGACGTACGCCATGCCGAAGCTGACGCTGGACCTCGACGCGCTGAAGGTGGAGTCGCTCGCGGCGGTCGCGCCGGAGCCGCAGGTGCTGAACGTGGCCGCCACGGCGAACACCTGTTACCGCAGCTGCCTGGTCACGGCCTGTTTCTGCTGATCACCGGCCGAGATCCAGATCGAACGAAGCGCCCCGCGGCTCGCCTGCCGCGGGGCGCTCCTCCATCCCCCGGAAGTGAAACGCTCGTCAGCTGTTGGGTGATGCGGTCACGGAGCCGAACCGTGGTACGCCACAGGGGGAACCGTGGCCGTTTCCGTGTCCTGCGTGTCCTCCGTGGCTCGCGCGAAGCGCCCCCTCTTTGCCGTTCCGCCGTTACACCGTCTCCGCAGCGGCCGGGACGAGGTCGCAGTACGCGAACCGCTCCATCCGCATCACCACCTCGCCCACCTCGTACGCCACCGCGTGCGCGAACCCCGGCCCGCCGCCGACGAAGGTGTGGAACTCGCCGTTCTCGCCGCACGGGTCCGCCGTGGCGGGGAGATCGGCCAGCAGCGCCGCGTCGTACGCGCGTCCGGCGAAGCTCGCGGCGATCTGCGTGGTGTCGACGCAGACCAGGCGCGCCCCCCAGCCCCGGGCGATGAAGTCACGGGCGAGCGCCGCCGTGTCCATCCCCCAGAGCGGGAAGATGGGTTCGAAGCCGAGCGGAATCACCCGCTCCTCGCGGTAGCGGCGCACGTCTTCGAGAAACAGGTCGCCGAACGCGATCCGCCGCGCGCCGAAGCGCTCGCGCACCTCGGCCAGAGCCGTGGCGAACGCGGCCTCGTACTCGGCGTTGGTGCACCCGGGGCGCAGCTCGAACTCGTGCAGCGGCAGCCCCAGCGCCGCGGCCTGCGCGCGCAGCAGCGTGCGCCGCACGCCGTGGATGGCGATGCGCTCGTAGCCGGCGGTGACGCTGGTGAGCAGCACGATGGGCGCGTGCCGGCCGGAGGCGCGCAGGGCATCGAGCGCCAGCGTGCTGTCCTTGCCGCCGCTCCAGCTCAGGACCAGGGGTTCGGGCATCGGGGTCGGGGAGGATCGTTCGTGAATCGGTACCGGCCGCGGCCAATCTCACACGCGGCGCGGCGCGGCTCAACCCTCGTCCTCCATCCGCTCGTGAAGCGCCGAGAACAGCGCCGCGCTCCCGCCCAGCAGCGGGTTGATGCCGAGCCTGGGGCGCTGGGAGAACCACGCCTCGCGCGGCGCGGCGGGATCGCCGTACATCACCCGCACCCAGTTGTTGGCGATGTCGCCGCCCATGCGCGTGTGCATCACGTCGTGGATGCGCTGGAACTCGAACCGCTCACGCTGCCCGCGGAACTCCACGCGGTCCGGATGGACCAGCACCGTGCCCACGTCCGCATCCACGAACTCGAAGAACCGCAGGCGCCGGGGGCAATACCACACGTTGGTGAACGGCCGCACCTTCTCCGCCGGCGGAGCGCCGCCGATGTGCAGGTCTCCGGCGACCACGTTCACCTGGTTCTCCGCGCCGCTCACGTTCACGACCTGCTCCACGCGCCGCGGGGGAGCCCCCTGGCGCTTCGCCCGCGGCGGCGTCACCAGCACCGTCGCCGCGGCATCCACCCCCGGCGCGGTGAACAGCCGCGGCCGGTCGGCGCCGTCGTGCTCGTCCGCTACGATGGCGGCCACGCCCTCGTCGAACGCCTGCCGCACCGGGTGCCCGGAGGCGAGCGAGCGGTAGAACGCGGCGTTGAAGGCGATGGCGGACGCATCCGGCCAATATCCCGCGACCCCCACGGCGATCCCGGCGACCGCGCCCAGCGCCTCGGCGATGGCGTCGGTGCCGCAGGCGCTCAGCACCGCCAGCCGCAGCTCCTTCCCCGCCGCGCGGAAGAGCGGGGCGAGCGTTGCGGCGGAGACGGAGTGCGGGCGGCCGTCGGTGCCCACCAGCACGATCCCCCCGGCCCCGGCGTGCCCGCTGAAGTGCATCACCCGCGGCTGGAGCGTGCTGAGCGCCTGGAGGAGATCGGCCTGCCGCGCCGCGAGCAGCGGGTGGAACTCGAGGGAGTCGGGGTACGCGGCGAGGCGGACTTCGCGCTGGATGGCGCGCAGGTCCTCGTCCAGCCCCAGCCGGTCGTCCACGACCCGCGTCTGCGTGGGATCGTACGAACAGGGGTCCGCGGCGGCGAAGAGGATCCGGGTCGGCGGCATGCGGGAACGCGGGGAGGGGGGATGCGGGGCGAAGCGTGGGCCGAGCAACTTCGCGCCGTTTCACGTGCGCTGTCCAGTGCCGCCGGGCGAGGGGTTGCGCGGGGGCGGCGGGCGGGGTTAGCGTTGGACCCATGAGCAACGTCACCGCGCGATTCTTCTACGGCTACTACTGGTACCGGCCCCCCAACGGGAGTCCGGGTCGTTTGTCGCGCGGCTGAACGCAGCCACCCAGCGAACCACCACGAGGGCTCCCGATGCGGATCGGGAGCCCTCGTTCGTGTTCGCGCCCCGCCCGCCGCCCCAACCACCCCCTGGAGGACCGCATGATCATCGTGACCCGTCCGAACGTCACCAGCGCCGAGCTGGACCACATCCGCGAACGCGTGGAGATGCTGGGGATGCGCACGCACGTCTCGCGCGGCGAGCAGCGCACCATCATCGGCTGCATCGGCGACGAGGCGCTGCTGCAGGAGGCGGCCCTCCTCTCCCTTCCCGGCGTGGAATCGGTCACCCCGGTGATGAAGCCGTACAAGCTGGCCAGCCGCGAGTTCTCGCTGGCGCCGACCATCGTGCGCGCGGGCGACGCGGCGGGCGCGGCGATCGGCGGGCGGCGGCTGGCGGTGATCGCGGGGCCGTGCTCGGTGGAAGGGCGCGACATGCTGCGGTCGACGGCCCGCGCGGTGGCGGCCGCGGGAGCGGGGATGCTGCGCGGCGGCGCCTTCAAGCCGCGGACCTCGCCCTACGCCTTCCAGGGGCTGGGCGAGGCGGGGCTGCGCATGCTGGCCGAGGTGCGCGCCGAGACCGGGCTCCCGATCGTGACGGAGGTGATGGACACGCGGCAGGTGGAGCTGGTCGCCGAGCACGCCGACGTGCTGCAGATCGGCGCGCGCAACATGCAGAACTTCTCGCTCCTCTCCGAGGTGGGCCGCGTGCAGCGGCCGGTGCTGCTCAAGCGCGGGCTCTCGGCCACCATCAAGGAACTGCTGATGGCCGCCGAGTACGTGATGGCGCAGGGAAACCACGACGTGATCCTGTGCGAGCGCGGCATCCGCACCTTCGAGACGGCCACGCGCAACACGCTGGACGTGGCCGCCATCCCCGTGCTGAAGGCCGAGACGCACCTCCCCGTGATCGTGGATCCGAGCCACGCCGGCGGCCGGGCCGACCTGGTGGCCCCGCTGGCCGCCGCGTCGATCGCCGCCGGGGCCGACGGGCTGATCGTGGAGGTGCACCCCGACCCCGAGCGCGCCATGAGCGACGGCGACCAGTCGCTCACCATCGACGGCTTCGCGGCGCTGATGCGCGGCCTGGCCCCGTTCGCCGCCGCCGCCGGCCGCGAGCTCCCGATCCCCGCGGCCGCCCCGTGGCGCGAGGCCGCATGAGCGACACCGCCATCCACGCCGCCGCGGGCGCGCCGGCGTCCGGCCCGGACCCGGCCGAGCCGAACGCTGCCGGCCCGAACCCCGCCGGCCCGCGCCTCGCGTCGCTGCGCGAGCGGATCCAGCAGATCGACCGCGAGCTGATCGGCCTGATCGCCGAGCGCGTGGAGATCGCGCGCGAGGTGGGCGCGGCCAAGCGCGCGCTGGGCGTGCCCACGCTGGACCCCGCGCGCGAGGCCGCCGTGGTGCGCAACGCCGGCGAGCTGGCGCGCCAGGCCGGCATCGGCGACGAGGACGTGCGCTACATCTTCTGGCACCTGATCGGCCTGAGCCGCCGCGCGCAGATGGAGGGCGAGTGAGCGACGGCGATGGCTTCGGCACCGTGGCAATCGCCGGGCTGGGGCTGATCGGCGGATCGCTGGCGCGCGACCTGACCGCCCGCGGCGCGCGCGTGCTCGGCCACGACCACGACCGCGCCGCGGTGGAGCAGGCGCTGGGCGACGGCGCGATCGCCGGGGTGCCGGGGGAGGATGGGGATTGGGAGGAGGCGGAGGTCTTCGTCCTCGCCGTCCCCATCGGAGCCGCGGCGGCGGTGCTGGAGGATGTGCTCCCTCGGCTGCCCCGCGCGCGGCTGATCACCGACGTCGCGAGCACCAAGGCGAGCATCGTCGCCGCCGCGCGGCGGCTGGAGGCGGGCGGCCGCTTCGTCGGCGCGCATCCGCTGGCGGGCGACACGGGGAGCGGGTGGAGCGCGTCGCGCGCGGGCCTCTTCGCGGGCGCGAGGGTCTATCTCACGCCATCGGACGAATCATCCCCCGAAGCCGTGGCGCTGGCCCGCGCGCTGTGGACCGCGGCCGGCGGGGAGATCGTGGAGATGGACGCCGGCGAGCACGACCGGCTGCTGGCGTGGACCAGCCACCTTCCGCAGGTGCTCTCCAGCGCCTTCGCCGCCGCGCTGGCGGGGCGGGGGATCGCGCACGGCGCGCTCGGCCCCGGCGGCCGCGGCGTCGCGCGGCTGGCCGCCAGCCCCCCCGCCCTCTGGCGCGGCATCCTGGCCGACAACGCCGCCTCCGTCGCCCAGGCGATCGGCGCCGTGGAGCGGGAGCTCGCGAGCATCCGCTCGGCACTGGAGCGCGGGGACGCGGAGGCGGTGCGGGGGTGGATGGAGGGCGGACGGGCATGGGGCGCGGGCTGAGGCCCCCACTCCCGGTCCGCCGAGTTCGCGACTCCTCCTCCGAAGCCGCGGTGGGGAGCGGAGAAATGGCAGGATTCAGATGCACGCAAACGAAGCCGGGGCGCTGGAAGGCGCTCCGGCTTCTGTTCATGACGCTGAAATTCGCAGTCGCCGTCCAACCGTTCTCTGGGCACACGCTCGATCATGAGCAGGTGCAAGCGACTTCCCTGATCAGAAGAGGCCAGCATGATGCAACGTGTCACGGCGTTCCGGCTCGGTTGGAACATCCAGACGAAAACCGGCGGCGCACAGCTTCAGCTGGAGCACGGCCGCATGGTCAACGTCCCGATCGAGTCCGCGGCCGAACTCTGCGCGGTGGCGGCGATCCTGAAGGAATCGCCCGTGTTCCTGAACGACGGCGCCTTCCTCGTGACCGGCCCGGAGCCCATTTCCGACGCAGACTTCCGCGCCTGATTCAGAACAGCGACGTCTGCGCGGGGAGGCGGAGGGCGCGGAGGCGGGAGACGTCGATCGTCTCCATCGGGCGCTCCTGCGGGGCGACGGCGAGGGAGCCGGTGTAGCGCAGGCGCTCCAGCGACTCGCCGACCACGTCGTGGGCGAGGGCGGGGTGGTTGGCGTTCTCGCTGAGGTGCGCGAGGACCACGGAGCAGAGCTCCTCGTGGTACAGCTCGCGCGCCAGCTCGGCCGCGGCGCGGTTGGAGAGATGGCCATGGCTGCCGCCGATGCGATGCTTCACCGACCACGGGTAGTGGCTCTCGCGCAGCATCACCTCGTCGTGGTTGCTCTCCAGCACCAGCAGGTGGCAGCGTTGCAGCGCGTGCCGCACCGGCGCCGTGGCGCGCCCCAGGTCGGTGGCGATCCCCAGCTTGGTGCCGGAGGCGGTCTCCGTGACCGTCACGGCCACGGGGTCGACCGCGTCGTGCACGGTCAGGAACGGCGTGATGGTGAGCCCGCCGATCTCCACCGCCTCGGCGCTGGTGTAGGGGCGGATGTCTTCCGTCCCCTTCAGCAGGGCGCGGCAGGCGGTGCGGGTGCGCTCGGTGAGGTAGAGCGGGGTGCCCCAGCGCCGCGCGGCCACGCCCATTCCCTGCGTGTGGTCGGTATGGTCGTGCGTGACCAGGAGCGCGGTGATCGACGCGGGGTCCACCTGCGCGGCGGCCAGGCGGCGCTCCATGTCGCGCCCGCTGAAGCCGGCGTCCACCAGCAGGCGCACGCCCTCCGTCTCCACCAGGATGGCGTTGCCTCGGCTGCCGCTGCCCAACACGGTGACCCGCACGTGTCCTGCGTCTCTCTCGTGAACGGCTGGGGAGGAGCCCCGCCACCCGGAAATCGTCCCGGGGGGCGGGGAAGGAACGTCAGCTCGCCGGGCCGTCGCCGCGGGCGCGCTGCCAGGCGCGCTCCAGCTGCGCGCGGGCGCCGTCGCCCAGCGCCACCTTGCGCCGGTCCATGGCGCGCTCGGCCACCTGGAGGAACCTGTCCACCCGGTACGCCGTTAGCTCCTCTCCGGTTCCCCAGCTGAACGGGGGAACGTACTTGGGCGGCATCTCCGCGCCGTACAGGTTGCTTCCCGCGCCCACCACGGTGCCGGTGTTCAGCAGCAGGCCGATCCCCGTCTTCACGTGGTCGCCCAGGAAGCACCCCATCTTCACCTCGCCCGTGTCGGCGTCGCCACCGGGTGTCCACAGGCGGACGGAGGAGTAGTTGTTCTTGAGGTCGCTGTTGGTGGTCCCGGCGCCCAGGTTGACCCACGCGCCCAGATAGGCGTGGCCGATGTGGCCGTCGTGCGCCTTGTTGACCCACCCCAGCGCCACCGACTCGGCGAACTCGCCGCGGATGCGGCAGACCGGCCCGATGCTGGACTGCTCCACCGTGCCCCCCAGCACCATCGACCCCGTGCCGAGGTAGACCGGCCCGGCCATGCGCGTGAACGCCTTCACGTGCGACCCCGCGTCGAGCCACACCGGCCCGCCGCTGGTGTCGAACACCACGCCGGGCTCGATGACCACCCCGTCGCCGACCACGATCGGGTGCTCGCCGAAGGCGAAGACGCCGGCGGGGAGCTCGGGCGTGGCCGCGCCGGGAAAGAGGCCGGCCACGTCTTCGGTGATCTGCGCGGGGGTGAGCGACATCAGCTCCCACACGTGCTCCAGCGTCTTCCCTTCGAGCTGCACGGCGCCGGTGCGGTCGAGCACGCGCCCCGGGCAGTCGAAGAAGTCGGCATCGGGCGCGGGCGCCCCGTCGGGCGAGAACCAGCCGATCACCTCGGTGCCGATCAGCACCGCGCCGGTGCCGCCGCGCCGCGCCAGCCACACCTCGCCGCTCCCCCACGCCGGCACCGCGCGCGAGGAGAGGAAGAGCCGGTCGCCCTCCACCGGGGCCTCGTGGTACCCCAGCACCGGCGGCGCGTCGCCCTCCTGGAAGCCGGCCAGGTGCGCGGGCCCCAGGTGGGCCACGCAGCGCGCGCCGAAGATGCGCTCGGCGCGGCGGCGCTGGGTGGTGGTGCCGAACACGAGCTCGCCGCCCGGCCGGGTGAGCGCGAAGGGCTCCCACCGGCGGGCGGCGTCGTCGTCGAACAGGATCAGCGACAGCATCTTACACAGTGCGAGAGTGCGAAGTGCGAGAGTGCGAAGGTAACCGCGCCGAGCGAGCGGCCGTGCGGTTCACTCTCGCACGTTCGCACTCTCGCACTCAGAGGTTCCGCAGCCGCTCCGGGAGCTCGCCCAGGCACGTCTTCAGGTCGGGCGAGCGGTCGCGGTGGGCCACGAAGGTGATGCCGTGCGTGCGCACGATCACCAGGTCGTCCACGCCGAACGCAACCACCGGGCCGTCTTCGGCATAGATGGTGGTGCCCGTGCTCTGCACCGCGTGGCCGTCGCCCACGATGCAGTTTTCCGCGCCTTCCACGCCGCGCGTGCGCGCCACCGCGTCCCACGCGCCCACGTCGTCCCAGGCGAAGGTGGCGCGCACCACGCCCACCTGGTCCGAGCGCTCCAGCACCGCCACGTCCACCGCGACGGTGGGGGCGCGGGCGAAGAACTCCTCCGTCTTCCCGGCGCGGGCGAGCGGGATCAGCCCGGCCATCTCGGGAGAGACGCGCTCCATCTCGTCCAGCAGGTCGCCCGCGCGCCAGACGAAGAGGCCCGTGTTCCACAGGTAGCCGCCCGAGGCGACGTACCCCTCGGCGGTGGCGCGGTCGGGCTTCTCCACGAAGCGCGCGACACCGTAGCCGGGCTGCGCGGTCGCCGTGTCGGACGGGAGCGGGGGGAGGGCGTCGGCCAGCGCCACGTAGCCGTACCCCGTCTCGGGGCGGGTGGGAACGGCGCCGATGGTGAACAGGCGCCGGTGCCCCTGCGCCAGCTCGGCCGCGCGGGCGATCAGGGCGCGGAAGGCCTCGGGGGGGTGGATCACGTGGTCGCTGTGCAGCGACACCATCACCGCGTCGGGGTCGATGCGCTCGAGCTCGGCGGCGGCCCAGGCCAGGACGGGCGCGGTCCCCTTCGCGGCGGGCTCCAGCAGCAGGTGCTGGCGCCCCAGCTCGGGGAGCACGCCCAGGATCGGCTCGGCCAGCCGCTCGCCGGTGAGGATGCGCAGCCGCTCCGCCGGGATCAGCGGAGTGATGCGGTCCACCGTGTCGCGGATGAGCGGCTGGTCGCTGGCGAGCGGAAGGAGCTGCTTGGGGCGCGCCGGGGTGCTCACCGGCCAGAAGCGCGAGCCCACGCCGCCGGCCAGGATCACGGTCCACAGGTGCGGAACCGCCGGGGCGCTCGCGGGTTGAATGGGGTCCAACGGCACCGTCACTCCGGGTGGGGAGGCCGTTCGCCGCCCGGTGCGGGCGCGCCGAACAGCTCGTCCACGCGTGCCAGCAGCTTCTTGGGCGAGAAGGGCTTGGTGAAGAAGTCGGTGGCGCCCAGCTCCAGCGCCTGCCGGCGGTCCGCGTCCTGCCCCTTGGCGGTCAGGATGATGATGGGCGTCCCGGCGCGGTGCGGCATGGCGCGCGCCTGCTCCAGCACCTCCAGGCCGGTGGCGCCGGGCATCATGATGTCGAGGAGCACCACGTCGATCGGCTCGCTCCCCGACAGGTGCTCCAGCGCCTCGGTGCCGCTGGACACCAGCACCACCTGGTAGGGGCCCTGCTCCAGCTTGAGGCGGATGATGTGGCCGATGTGCGGCTCGTCGTCGGCCACCAGCACGCGGCGGAGCTGCGGCTCGAGCGCTTGCTCGTCGGTCATGGGCGGTGGGGTCCGGTCAGGCGGGGAGGGGTCACACCAGCGCGGCCAGGCGCTCGCGCCCGTCGGCCAGCTCGCGCAGCAGCGGGGCGAAGCCGGTGCCGCCCTCCAGGAGCACCGCCAGCAGCACCTCGTCGCCGAGCCCCTGGACCACGGCCACGCCGCGCTCCAGGCGCACCACGATGGTCTGCGCCGCGCCCAGCCCCGCGGCGCCGCCCAGCGCGGCGGCCGAGCCGGCCACGCCGGGGACCATGGCGGACACGGTCTCGGCATCGAGCGAGCCGTTCCCCGCGTGCTGGATCAGCAGCCCGTCACGCCCCAGCACCAGCACGTGCTGCACCCCGGGGTGCTCACGGATGCGGTCCAGCGCCTGGTCGAGCTCGGACATTCGGGGTCGCTCCCGGGAATGGGGTGTGCGCGCGGGTGTGATGGGCAGCAACGTACCGGCCCCGCGCCCGGCGGTCAACCCTGAAAGGCGCGCCGCGCTTGACGCAACGGCGTTGGGGCGGATAAGGTTAACCCTCGCGTCCGGCGTGCCGGGCGCGCTTCGTTTCGTAACAACTGGACATCCCGAGAGAATCCATCTTGCGTTTCGCATTTCCCGCGCTCGCCGCGCTCGTGCTTCTTCCGGCCGCCGCCGCGCTCACCGCCTGCAGCGACTCCACCGGCGTGGAGACGTTTCTCAAGGTCGATTCGGTGCAGGTGGGCGCGGTGAACGGCGTGTCGTCCAAGGCCAGCGGCTTCGACGTGCTGAGCGGCGCCATCCTGACCTTTCCCGAGCGCCCGGTGTTCGCCGCCGCGTACGACCTGCAGGTGCGCCAGCAGGGGAGCGACTTCTACTTCTACCTGAACCCGGGGTCGGGCGGGCTGCGCGGCACCGGGCTGCGCAAGACCACGCGCACGATCGACAACCCCGGCAGCGCGCCGCGCACCGTGGCCGACTACGAGCGCGTGGCCACCAAGATCGCCGCGGGCGAGACGTATTACGTGCAGAGCCGGGTGGTGACGGCGTTCTGCAGCACCACCAGCAAGTACGCCATCGTGAACGTGGCGGCGGTCAACGCCGACTCGGGGTTCGTGACGCTGAAGGTGATCAGCAACCAGCAGTGCGACGACGACCGGCTGGAGAAGTGAGCCCGTTTCCGCACCGCGAAACGTCTCCGCCGCGCCCGCCGCCCAGGAGCGCGGCGGGGTGACGGAGGCCCTGCCCACCCCCAGCCCGCGCGAGCGCCCGTGCCGGCCTTCCGCCTGAACCGACGCCACCTTCCCACCGCGCTGGGCCTGCTCGCCGCCGCGATCCTGGCGAGCTACATCCTGTACAGCCAGTTCCTGGTGCGCGAGATGCGCCGCGAGACCGCGGTGCACTCGCGCGTCGTGTTCAAGGTGCTTTCCGGGCTGAACGACCCGCGCCCCGAGGCGCCCACGCGCACCCTGCTGGACCTGTCGAGCGAGGTGCAGCGGCTGGACTTTCCCATCATCTACTTCGACGCGGAGGGGGTGCCGGCGTACGCCACCAACCTGCCGTTCAAGCCGATGCTGGACGACAGCGCCGGCGTGTTCCAGGTGGTGCGTTACGCCGAGGAGCTGGCGCGGCACAACCCGCCGATCGTGGAGCCGGGGCTGGGGACGATCTACTACGGCGACAGCCCCGCCATCCGCCGGCTGCGGCTGATCCCCGCGCTGCAGGTGTCGGCGATGATCGGGCTGCTGGTGGCGGCCGCGCTGATGGTGCGGCACAACGCGCGCACCGAGCGCGAGCGCATCTGGGCGGCGATGGCGCGCGAGAGCGCGCACCAGATGGCCACGCCGCTCTCGTCGCTGGCCGGGTGGGTGGAGATCCTGCGCCTTCCCGAGGAGGAGCGCGAGGACATGGCCAGCCTTCCCGCGGTGGCGGCCGAGATGGAGGCCGACCTGGACCGGCTGGAGAAGGTGGCCCGCCGCTTCGAGTGGATCGGCCGGCCGGTGCAGAAGGAGCCGGTGGAGGTGCGCCCGCTGCTGCGCGTGCTGGAGCGCTACGTCCGCGTGCGCCTGCCGCAGCTGCGCCGCAGCGTGGAGATCGTGCTGGACCTGCCCGAGGGGATGCCGCCGGTGGACGGCAACGCCATCCTGCTGGAGTGGGCGCTGGAGAACCTGATCAAGAACGCGCTCGACGCGCTGGCCGGCGCCGGCGGGAAGATCGTGATCGAGGCGTCCAGCCCCAGCGACGCCACGGTGGAGATCCGCGTGGCCGACAACGGCCCCGGCGTGAGCCCGGCCGTGCGCAACACCATCTTCGATCCCGGCGTGTCGACCAAGAAGGGCGGCTGGGGGGTGGGATTGTCGCTGGCGCGCCGCATCGTGGAAGACGTGCACGGCGGCCGGCTGTATCTTGCCCCCGCCGAGAAGGGCGCCACCTTCGTGATGGTGCTCCCCGCCGCCGAGCGCCCCGCGCAGGCCGAGCCCGACAAGGGCCCCGGCCTGGGGCTGGCCGCGCGGATGGGCCTGCCGTGGAACGCCGGTGCCCGCGCCGCGGGCGGCCACGCGACGGAGGGCGAGGCGCCCGGGGAGGCGACGGCGAAGGCACGGGCGTAAGGGACGGACGCGGGGCGGGGGATGGGTTGAGACGGGGCGAATGAATTCGCTGCAACGACCACGCGAAGTCCGCCTGCGCGGACTACCGGCTTCGGCGTGGCGGAGGTGATGGCGCGCGGCACGGCGCCTCGGTGGCGCCGCGCGGCGATGCGGGCGCGCAGTCCGCGCAGGCGGGTTTCGACCCGCCGTCGAAACGGACGCCGTCGCATTCCACGCCGCCGCTCGCCTCATCGCGTCGCGTCTGACTCACGCAGGCGAACGCGGGTCGCGGGGATGGCCGCGAGGGAGTCGCGCAGCGACTTTGGGCCGTTGTAGCCGCGGATTCATCCGCCTGGGGAGACGGCCCCGCACCGGGATCTCCTCCGCGCCGCGGATTCATCCGCCTTGGATGTGGATCGGGACCTTCCACGCCATCGGCGGCCGCATCCCGCGGCGCGACGCGCAGCGGCTGCGCCCGATTCCGACGACCGCGCGGCCATGGTGCCGTCGAGTCCCGTCGTCGGAACCGCGCGACGGTACCGCGTCGGGCCCGTTCGCGCCCGCGACCGTTGGCCGCGTGAGGGATGCGCGCCCGGAGGGCCGGGACGGCGCCGCGCGTGCGCGATCGGCCGAGGAGGCGCGCGGACGCGTGGCGCGGCGGTGGCCCGGCTGCGTTGGGCACGGCGGTATCGTGCCCTACGCAGCGCGCAGCCCGGCCCGGAGCGCAGCGGAGGGACACGCCCAGGCACTGCTCTTCGAAGCAGTTCTGGCGGGTCCGTGTTATCCAGGAATGATCTTGACCTGAAGGATAGATGCCGGTCGACCTTTCACATCTGAACCCCGAGCAGCGCCAGGCGGCCACCCACTTCGAGGGGCCGCTGCTGGTGCTGGCCGGCGCGGGCAGCGGCAAGACGCGCGTGCTGGTGAACCGCATCGCCTGGATGATCGACGAGATGGGGGTCGATCCCGCGTCGATCCTGGCGCTGACCTTCACCAACAAGGCGGCGGGCGAGATGCGCGACCGCGTCCGCGCGCTGCTGGGGAAGGAGCCGCAGGGGATGTGGATCGGGACCTTCCACGCCATCGGCGGCCGCATCCTGCGGCGCGACGCGCAGCGCTTGGGGTGGACGCCCGGCTTCCAGATCTACGACGCCGAGGACGCCGAGGGGCTCACCAAGCGGATCATCCGCGACCAGCTGAAGCTGGACATCAAGAAGTGGCCGCCGCGCGCCGTGCACCACGCCATCAGCGCCGCCAAGAACGAGCTGACCAACGCCGAGACCTACGCCCGCTCGGCGGTGGACCCGTTCGAGCTGACGGTGGCCGACGTCTACCCGCTCTACCAGAAGGCGCTGAAGGACGCGAACGCCTTCGACTTCGACGACCTGCTGGTGAAGCCGGTGGAGCTCTTCCGCGCCAACGAGCGGGTGCTGGAGCGCTACCGCGAGCGCTTCCAGTTCATCATGGTCGACGAGTACCAGGACACCAACCGCGCGCAGTACGTCTTCCTGCGCCTGCTCGCCGAGACGCACCAGAACCTGTTCGTGGTGGGCGACGACGACCAGTCGATCTATGGCTGGCGCGGCGCCGACATCCGCAACATCCTGGACTTCGAGAAGGACTTTCCCGGCGCCGCCACGGTGCGGCTGGAGCAGAACTACCGCTCCACGCAGGTGATCCTGGACACGGCCAACCGGGTCATCAGCGAGAACCGCGACCGCAAGGGGAAGACGCTCCGCACCGACAACGCGGGGGGCGAGCGCCTGACCCTGGTGGAGTGCGCCGACGAGAGCGACGAGGCGCAGTGGATCGCCACCGAGATCAACTCCCGCATGGGCGACGACCGCGGGCTGAAGCTGCGCAACTTCGTCATTCTCTACCGCACCAACGCGCAGGCGCGGGCCCAGGAAGAGGCGCTGCGCCGCGAGGGAATGCCGTACCGGGTGATCGGCGGCACGCGCTTCTACGAGCGGCGCGAGATCAAGGACGCGCTCGCCTACCTGCGCCTGGTCGCCAACCCCGCGGCCGACGAGGCGTTCCTGCGCATCGTGAACGTACCCAAGCGCGGGATCGGCGACGCGAGCATCGCGCGGCTGGCGGAGTGGGCCACGGCGCGGGGGATGCCGCTGCTGGCCGCCGCCGAGCGCGTGGCGGAGATCGGGGAGATCCGCGGCCCCGCGTCGCGCGCGCTCCCGGAGATGGCGTCGCTGGTCGCCAAGCACGCCGCCCTGGCCGACCGCATCGCGCTGGACGAGGTGCTGCGCGGGATCGTGAACGAGAGCGGTCTGATGCAGTCGCTCAAGGACGAAGGGGTGGAGGGCGAGGACCGCATCGCCAACGTGGAATCGCTGATCTCCGGCGCGGCCGAGCTGCAGGAGCGGCTGTGGGACGACGATCCCGAGCTGATGGACGAGCTGGCCGAGACCGAGCAGACCGGCCCGCGCGCGATCGACCTCTTCCTGGCCCACGTGGCGCTGGTGGCCGACATCGACCAGCACGACCCCAAGGCCGACGCGGTGTCGCTGATGACGCTGCACAACGCCAAGGGGCTGGAGTTCCCCGTGGTCTTCATCGCCGGGCTGGAGGACGGGCTCTTTCCCATGATGCGCGCCTTCGACGACCCCAAGCAGCTGGAGGAGGAGCGGCGCCTGTTCTACGTGGGGATCACCCGCGCCGAGCGGAAGCTGTACATGAGCTACGCGCGGCGCCGCCGGCGCGGGCGCGACTGGATGGACTCGGTCCCCAGCTCGTTCCTGGAGTCGGTGCCCAAGGAGCTGACCGACATCCGCCACAGCGAGCGCACCTTCGAGCGCAGCAGCAGCTACGCGCAGCCGTGGAAGCAGTTCGCCGGGCGGATGGGGATGGGCACGCGCCGCGAGCGCATGGGCTTCGCTCCGCCGCCGCCCAGGCGCACCGAGCCGGAGGATCCGTCGTACCAGGTGGATTACAGCGACAGCCAGGAGATGCCGTCGCTGCGCAAGGGAGCCCGCGTGCGCCATCCGCGCTTCGGCGCGGGGACGGTGGCCGAGATCAGCGGCCTGGGCGGCGACGTGAAGGCCGCCATCGACTTCGACGCGGTGGGGCGGAAGGTGGTGGTCCTCAAGTACGCCAACCTGGAGCCGGACTACGATTGAGGAGGAGCCCGGCGGGGCTTGCCGGTGGACCGGCCGTCATGCCGGCGGGCCGCGCACCGGCTTGAGAGCAGGGCGAATGAATTCGCTGCAACGACAACACGAAGTCCGCCTGCGCGGACTACCGGCCCTGTCGCGGCGGAGTCGATGGCGCGCGGCACGGTGCCGGCGTCGCGCGTGCGCGGCTCGCGGGGCGCGGGGATGCTGGCGAGCAGTCCGCGCCGGTGGCGCGCGGGCGGACTTTCCGCTGGTCCAGCGGCGGCGTTCAACCCGCCATCGGGGCGGACGACGCGGTACGGCTCCTCATGCCATGGCTGACCGTCGCAGGCGTCCGCGGGTCATGGGGATGGCCGCGAGGGAGTCGCGCAGCGACTTTGGGCCGTTGTAGCCGCGGATTCATCCGCCCTGGTAACCTAAGGGCGCACGGAAGATTTCCGTCGATCACCGCCGATTCATCCGCTTTTCACGTGCTGTCTTGCACGGTCCGGCGACTCTGGATGGGCGACTCTGGATGATGGAAGCAAATGAACGACACTCGCGAGCTCGTGGTCCTTGCGCACGGGATGGGGCGCACGCCGGCGAGCATGTGGATGCTGGGGCGCGCGCTGCGGGCGCGTGGCTACCGCGTGCTGAACTGGGGCTACAGCAGCTACACCCGCCCCGTGCCTGAGCTCGGCGCGCTGTTGGCGCGCGACGTGGCCGCCGCCGCGGGCGACGCGGCGAAGGTCCACTTCGTGGGGCATTCGCTGGGGACGGTGCTCACGCGCTGGGTGCTGAACCACGCCCCGCCGCCGCGCATGGGCCGCGTGGTGATGCTGGCGCCGCCCAACCGCGGCGCGGCGAAGGCCGACCGGGTGATGCGCTACGGCGCGTGGCTCCTGCCGCCCCTGGCCGACCTCCGCACCGTGGACGGCGCCGCCGCGCGCACCCTCCCGGCGCCCGCCGGCGTGGACATCGGCATCATCGCCGGGGCGGAGGACCGGAAGGTGCGGGTGGACGAGACGCACCTGGAGGGCGCGGCGGGGCACGTGGTCGTCCCCGGCGGCCACACCTTCATCATGCTGCGCCCCGCCGTGCATCGCCTGGTCTTCGCCTTCCTGGAGACCGGTACGTTCGCGTGACAGTCCCCTGATCCCCAGCAGTTTCGCAGTCGAGCCTCCCGCAGTTTGGGAGGCTTTTCGTCGTTGTTGCTGCGACTTCAGTCGCCGGTCCTGGGCTTCGCCACCGCGGTGGGTCGGACTCGTTCAAGTACTCTGTACTGCAAAGTACTTGACGGAGCCTCGTCGCAGTGTGATCATCCCTCCTCGCGCGGCCGATCCCGCCAGTCTCTCCCGACGCCGATGAGCCCGCCCGTGCAACTCGACATCCGCGGCATCTCCAAGACGTACGCGAACGGCGTCCGCGCGCTGAACGACGTGAGCCTCACCATTCCGCGGGGGATGTTCGGGCTGCTGGGGCCGAACGGGGCGGGGAAGAGCACGCTCATGCGCATCCTGGCGACGCTGCAGGAGCCGGACGGCGGCTCCATCCGCCTGGGCGACATCGACGTGGTGCGCGAGAAGGACCGGGTGCGGCAGACGCTGGGGTATCTGCCGCAGGAGTTCGGCGTCTATCCGAAAGCGACGGCGGAGGAGCTGCTGGGGCACTTCGCGCTGCTGAAGGGGATCGGCGAGCGGAAGGCGCGGCGCGAGGTGGTGGAGGCGCTGCTGCGGCAGACGAATCTCTGGGAGGTACGCGGGCAGAAGCTGGGCGGCTACTCGGGGGGAATGCGGCAGCGCTTCGGCGTGGCGGTGGCGCTGCTGGGGAACCCCAGGCTGCTGATCGTGGACGAGCCCACCGCGGGGCTGGACCCGGCGGAGCGCGTCCGCTTCCTGAACCTGCTGAGCGAGCTGGGCGAGAACAGCGCCGTGATCCTCTCCACGCACATCGTGGACGACGTGTCGGAGCTGTGCAGCCGGATGGCGATCATCGACCGCGGCGAGATCCTGCTCGAGGCCGAGCCGCTGGGCGCGATCGAGCAGATGCGGGGGCGGATCTGGCGGCGCGTGATCGAGAAGAGCGCGCTGGCGCAGGTGGAGCGCGAGCATGACGTGATCTCCACCAAGCTCCTGGCCGGGCGCACCGTGGTGCATGTCCACGCCGATGCGCTGCCCGGGGCGGGGTTCGAGGCGGCCGAGCCCGACCTGGAGGACGTCTACTTCAGCACCATGGCGGGGCACATCGGCCGGCGCCGCGCCGGCGCGGCAGAGGTGGCGGCGTGAAGCTGCTGGAGATCTTCCGCTTCGAGCTGCGCTACCAGGCGCGCCGGGTGCTCACCTGGCTCTACCTGGTGGCGCTGGTGGGCATCGCGTACCAGTTCGTGCGCGGGAACTACCTCCCGGACGCGATGGTGGCCGACTTCTACGTCAACTCGCCGTTCATCATCGCGGGCGTCACCGTCTTCTGCACGCTGTTCTGGCTGATCGTCGCGCCGGGGATCACCGGCGAGATCGCGGCGCGCGACGTGGAGACGCGGATGCATCCGCTCACCTACACATCGCCCGTCAGCAAGACCGAGTACCTGGGCGGCCGCTTCCTCGCCGCGTTCGTGCTGAACACGCTCCTCCTGCTCTCCATCTTCATCGGCGTGCTGCTGGCCGTCTATCTCCCCGGCGTGGACGCGGAGGTGGTGGGCCCCTTCCGGCCGGCGGCGTACCTGACCGCGTTCGCCTACCTGATGCTGCCGAACGCCTTCATCGGCACGGCCATCCAGTTCGCCTGCGCCACGCTGGGGCGACGGGCCATCGGCAGCTACCTGGGGAGCGTGCTCCTGCTGTTCGTGGCCTACGGCGGGATCATCGGCGTGATGAAGTTCCTCCAGAACGAGCAGTACGCCGCCTGGTTCGACGTGATGGCGCACGCCACCATCGTGGAAGCGGCCACGGGGTGGACGCCGATCGAGAAGAGCACGCGTCTGATCCCCCTCGACGCGATGCTGCTGAAGAGCCGCATCGGGTGGACCAGCGCCGCGCTGGGCGTGCTGGCGCTCACCTGGGCCCGCTTCCGCTTCGCGCACCACGCGCCACGCTCGCCGTGGAGCCGCGTCGTCCGCCGGCGCGACGCGCACGCGCCGACACCGGGCTCGATCGACGCCGCCACGCGGCCGGTCGCCGTTCCGCACGTGGCGCGGACGTTCGGGCTGGGCCTGTACGTGCAGCAGACGCTGGCGATCGCCTGGACGAGCTTCCGCACGATCGCGAAGAGCCGCGCCGGGCTGATCGTGCTGGTGGTGATCGCGGCGCTGACGGTGCGGCTGCTCCCCGAGAACCTGGAGAACATGGGCACGCCGCTGCTGCCGACCACGGCGTATCTCCTCACCTTCCTCACGACGCCGCTCACCAACGCGCTGACGGTGTGGGTGGTGATCCCGCTGCTGATCGTGCTCTGGTCGGGCGAGCTGGTGTGGCGCGAGCGCGAGGCCGGGCTGGGGGAGATCAGCGACGCCGCCCCTGTGCCGGAGTGGGCCCTCTTCGGCGGCCGCTTCCTGGGGCTGGCGCTGGTCCTGGCGGTGTGGATGATGATGCTGATGCTGGCCGGCATCCTGATCCAGCTGATCCAGGGATACCACGACCTCCAGATCGGCCTCTACCTGAAGGTGCTGTTCGGGCTGCAGCTTCCCGAATACCTGCTCTTCGCCGTGCTCGCGCTGGCGGTGCAGGGAATGATGACGCAGAAGTACGTGGGCCACCTGGCCACCACCCTGGTCTTCGCGCTGATCGCCTTCGCGCCGTGGCTGGGGATCCGGCACAACCTGCTGGTCTACGCCGGCAGCCCCGGGTGGAGCTACTCCGACATGCGCGGGTTCGGGGCGACGCTGGGGCCGTGGGCGTGGTTCAAGGCGTACTGGGCCGCGTGGGCGGTGCTGCTGGCCATCGCCGCCAGGCTGCTGTGGGTGCGGGGGAAGGAGAGCGGCGTGCGGACGCGGCTGACGCTGGCCCGCGGCCGCTTCACGCGCTCGGCCGCCGGGGTGACGGCGGTCGCAGCGGCGCTGATCCTCGGCCTCGGCGGGTTCATCTTCTACAACACCAACGTCCTGAACGACTACGCGTCGGCGTTCGGCCGCAAGGAGCGGGCGGCGGAGTACGAGCAGCGTTACGCGCGGTATGCGCACGCCGCGCAGCCGCGGCTGGCGGACATGCAGCTGCGCGTGGAGATCTACCCCGACCGGCGCGCGGCGGAGATCGGCGGCATGTACCGGCTGGTGAACCGCGCGTCCACGCCGATCGATTCGATCCACGTGGCCACCGTCCCCGGCGTGGAGACGGGGGCGATCCGCTTCGATCGCCCGGCGCGGGGCGTGGTGGTGGATGACGAGCACGGCCACCGCGTCTACCGCCTCGGCCGGCCGCTGCGGCCGGGCGATTCGCTGCGGTTCAGCTTCACGGTGAAGGCCCAGCCGCGCGGATTCCGCAACGGCGGCGCCGCGGTCACCGGCGTGGTGGCGAACGGGACGTGGTTCACCAGCGGTGACTTCCTCCCCGCCATCGGCTACCAGGCGCGCCGCGAGCTCTTCTCGCCGGGCGACCGGCGGGCGCACGGCCTGCCGAAACGCCCCGTGATCCCCACGCTCGCCGACGCGCAGGACGTGACCGGCGAGGAAGGGAACGGCGGCGGCGCCGAGCGCGTGGTGGTCGACGCGGTGGTCGGTACGGTCGCCGGCCAGGTGGCGATCGCGCCGGGGCTGCTGCGGCGCAGCTGGACGGAAAGCGGGCGCCGCTACTTCCACTACGCGACGCCCGAGCCGATCGGCAACGAGTTCGGCTTCTTCTCGGCGCGGTACGCCGTGCGCGAAGAGCGGTGGAACGGTGTGCCGATCCAGATCTTCCATCACCCCGGGCACACGGCCAACGTCGGCCGGCTGATGCACAGCGCGCGCGCCTCGCTCGACCGCAACAGCCGCGAGTTCGGCCCGTATCCGTACAGCTACCTGCGGCTGATCGAGAACCCCGTCCGCCGGATGGGCGCGCACGCCGAGGCGACCACCATCGACTATGGGCAGGGCTTCGCGCTCTTCAACCCGAAGGAAGATCCGCGCGGGCTGGATTTCCCCTTCGCCATCATCTCGCACGAGATGGGGCACGAGTGGGGCGTGCCGATCGCGTTCGCCGAGGGCGCGCCGCTGCTCACCGAGAGCTTCGCCTGGTACGCGGCGATGGGCGTGGTGGAGGAGACCTACGGGCGCGAGCACCTGCGCCGGCTCCTCCGCTTCTTCCGCCAGCCGTCGCCGATCCCGCCGATCCGCCAGTCGCAGCCGCTGCTGCGCGCCGCCGATCCGTACGCCGCGTATCGCAAGGGCCCGTTCGCGCTCTACGCGCTGAGCGAATACGCGGGGACGGCGCGGGTGAACCTCGCGTGGCGCCGCTACTACGCCGCGCACCGGCCCGACGGCGCGCCGCTGGCCACCTCACTCGACCTGTACCGCGAGCTGCAGGCGGCCACCCCCGATTCGCTGCGGTACCTGGTGCACGACTTGTTCGCCGCCAACACCTTCTGGCAGCTGAAGACGGAGCGCGCGACCGCGCGGCAGATCGCAGGTGGTGCCTGGGAGGTGACGCTGCGGATCAGGGCGCGGAAGGTGACCGTCGACCCCGCGGGGAAGGAGACCGAGGTGCCGATGAACGAGTGGATCCCGATCGGCGTGTTCGCCCCCACCGCCGGCCGGCGCGAGGACTTCGGCGAAACGCTCTACCTGCGCAACCACCGCATCCGCTCCGGCCAGCAGACGATCACCGTGACGGTGCCCAGGAAGCCCTCCGACGCCGGCATCGACCCGTACGTCGTGCTGATCGACATCGAGCGTTACGACAACGTGGAGAAGGTCCAGATCGAGCAGTGAGGGCACGACACGCGTGCCTGACCTCTGTGTACGTGGGCACCTACAGGCCTGAATGAACCGAACGGAACAGCTCGAACGGAGAGTGCGCCTGTTGCTCTCGCTGTTCATCGCGGGGTTGGTCCTCAGCGGCTTGACGGCCTTCCCGCTGGTGACGGAGCTCCGGTGGCTGACCGGCGCGCTCGGCGCCGGCCCCGAGACGCGGCCCCTGGAGGTCGCCGGCGTGCTCCGATGGCTCATTACCGTCCGCGAGGCGCTGATCGCGACAAACGCCAGGTACCCGTTCCTGGCATACGGAACCGACTGGCTTGCGTTCGCCCACTTGGTGATCGCCGTGGCCTTTGTGGGCCCGTGGCGCGATCCCGTGCGGAACCGCTGGGTTGTCACGTTCGGCCTGATCGCGTGCGCCGGGGTCGTCCCGCTGGCCCTCGTCGCCGGCGCGGTGCGCGGCATTCCGCTGTACTGGCGGCTGATCGACTGCGCCTTCGGGGTCGGGGGTGCCGCGCTGCTGTGGCCCTGTGCGCGAGCCATCCAGGAGCTGGAAGCCAGCAGTGGCGGCGCGGTGTCCAACGAGCCGCCGCGGCTGAGGGGGGCACCGTAGCGGTGCCGAAGAAGCCGCCCGACGCCGGTATCGACCCTCTGTCCTGTTGATCGACCTGGGGCGCTTCGCCAACGTGGAGACGGTGGGGGGTGGGCGATGAAATCGGATGGGATTTGGCGCGTCTTATCTGGAATCGGATGATTACAGCTTTGCTCCAAGCCCCTCAGGGCAAGAACCTGTTGCAGCCGAGCTAATTGCGTCGAGACGCTTGCGCGTTACCGGAATTCCATCTACTTAGGCAGTGGTTAGGCCGCTAGGCAAAGCATCGCGGCAGCCGCAAACCTCCTGCGGCTGCCGTGCACTTCACGCGTAAGGTCCTACCCCCCGCGTCTGAGCCCACTCCGTTGACTTATCCAGCGCCTCACGCAAGCTGCTGCCGAACTCCAGCACAGATTGCGCGACGAGCAGATCCATCGACAACTCGCCTTCTGGTGCGTAACGAGCCAGCTTGATCGAGGAATATGCCGCCGCTTCGAGCGCGCCGAACCGATCCTTCAGGATCTCCAGCAGGCGCATGGGCGAGGGTGGGTGCTGCCTCATCGAGCTGACCGCCGATTCTCCGCGGGTGGAGGTGCCGCTCGGAGCGATTCGGGAGCTCGATGAGCCCTTCTGGTTCGGAGGCGGGGGTGAAGAAGCCACCTGCCGGGCCGTCGCGGACCATGCCCGGCTGATTGCCGAGGCCGATCTCAGGTATCCGATCATCCTGGGCGCGGACGGTCGGGTGATGGATGGAATGCATCGCGTTGCGAAGGCTTACCTGGAGGGCAGAAGAAGTATCTCGGCCGTGCGGCTTGCCTCGGATCCGGAGCCCGACTTCGTTGGCGTGGATGCGGCAGAGCTTCCATACGACGACAGCCGGTAACGCTCTCCTCGATCGCGGAGTTCTGCCGCCTGACCCTGCTTGCGGATGACGCATGGCAGTCATGCGCTACTTCCGCTTTGCCAGCTTGGATATGACCGTGAGTCTTGCGCGCCGGCCCCGCACCCCTGACCCTTCTGTCAATACGCGGCTAGCCGTCGCGCGGGCGCAATGCTCGCAACGGACACGGCCAAAGGCAGGAGAAAGGAGGCGGCGGTGGAGACGGACGACGATTCCATCTTTGTAGCAGGGTGGAACGACCTACCCGAGGGCGAACGGCAGTATTATCTGGACGGCTACAATGATTGCTTCTCTTTCCGGCACGCGCCGTTCGGGTATCGACCGCCCGAAGGACACGAGCTGGCTTACAAGAGGGGGTGGGAGGCGAGAAGCTCGGAGGAGGACGAGCAGTTGCTGCGGGAGTGGGCCGGGCCACCGTGACGGCTGAGGCGAGCGCCGCCTGAACGACCGCATCCCCGACGCGCTTTCCTGCGCTCCCGCGATGATGGCCCGCCCGTTCTGCCGCATCGCCGCCGGCGACCTCGAGGCGGTGGTGCTGTACGAGGACGCCGAGGTCGTCGCCTTTCTCGACGTCGGCCCGACCCGTCCCGGGCACACGCAGATCATCCCGCGCCGGCACGTCCGCGCTCGTCACCGCCCCAGGCTCCTCAGCTCCTGCGCCTTGGCGCGGCTGACGGGGACGCGGGTGCCGTCGAGGAGCTCGGCTTCGAGGTTGCCGCGGGGGTCGCGGCGGAAGGCGCGGACGTGGTCGAGGTTCACGATGTGGGCGCGGTGCACGCGCACGAAGCGGCGCGAGTCCAGGCGCGCCTCCAGGCGGGTGAGGGAAAGGTGGAGCAGGTGATGGGCATCGGCCGCATGGGCGGTCACGTAGTCGCCCCGCGCCTCGAACCAGGAGACGCGCTCGACGGGGAGGGGAACGAGCGTGCCGCCGATCTTCACGAATAGCCGGCCGATCGGCCCGCCGGCGAGCGCGCCGCTCAGGCGCTCGAAGGTGTCGGCGGGGGCGGGCTCGCCCAGGGCGGCGCGGATGCGCTCCATCGCGCCGGCGAGGCGGGTGGGGCCGAACGGCTTCAGCAGGTAATCCACCGCTCCGAGCTCGAACGCGGTCACCGCGTGCTCGGAGTACGCGGTGGTGAAGATCACGAACGGGGGGCGCTCCAGCCGGCGCAGCACCTCGGTGCCGAGAAGCCCCGGCATCTGCACGTCCAGGAAGACGAGCTCCGGGCGCAGCGCGCCGATCTGCCGCACGGCCGACTCGCCGTCGGCCGCCTCGCCGATCACGCCGATCCAGTCGAACGCGGTGAGCATGGCGCGCAGCCCGGCGCGCGCCACCGGCTCGTCGTCGGCGATGAAGGTGGCGACTTTCACGCATCCCTCCCGCGAGAGCGCGGCAGCACCAGCTCGGCTTCCCATCCACCGCCATCGGCCGGGCGGCTGGCCAGCTTCGCAGCGCTGCCGTGGAGCACGCCCAGCCGCTCGCGCAGCCGCGCCAGCCCGGTCCCCGCGCCTGCGTTCGTGGCGCGCGCGGCCCCATCCTCCCCCGAATTGCGGACCGAGAGCATCAGCCGGGACCCCGTGCCGGCCGCCTGGATCACGATCTCGGTGGGGGGCACGCGCGGCGCGGCGCCGTGGACCACCGCGTTCTCCACCAGCGTCTGCAGCGCGAACGCGGGGACGGATTCGCCGAGCAGCGCATCGGCGATCTCCGCGCGGACGACCAGCCGGTCGCCGAAGCGGATCCGCTCGATCTCCAGGTAGCGGGAGACGAAGCTCCACTCGTCGCCGAGCGTCACCTCGTCGCGCTGCTCGTCGAGCGTCACGCGCAGCAGCTCCATCAGCAGCTCCGCGGCTTCGGCGGCGCGGCGCGGCTCGATGTGGATCAGCTGCACCACGGTGTGCAGCGCGTTGAAGAGGAAGTGGGGCTGGAGCTGTGACCGCAGCGCCGCCAGCTGCGTGCGCGCGGCGATGGCCTCGCCGCGCGCGGCGCGTGCCGAGCCCTCCACCGCGTGGGCGATCCCGACCACGATCGCGTAGAAGAGGACGCCCAGGAACAGGTGCATGAGCGCGCGCTCGGCCAGCCCCACGTCGGGCACCCAACCGGGGATGAGCGCTTGCAGCACGCTCGACAGGGCGAACCAGAGCGCGGAGGCCGCGAGCGCGCCGGCGAGGTGCATCGCCGCGAAGCCGAGCCGGAACGGCCGCGGCCAGGGCATCCGGCGCGCCAGCCCGTAGACCAGGATCGCCACCGAGAGTCCCGTGCCGATCGCGACCACCGCGGCGGCCGCCTCTCCCGGCTGCCACGCGGACGCGCGCACGGACGTGGACGTCTGGATCACCAGGTGCATCAGCAGCATTCGTACATCCAGGAGCAGAGTGGGGGGCGGATCGTCCGCCGATCATTTGCATCCGCGTCCAGGCGGACGCACACGTTCGCATCCGCCTGGGGACGGGACGTGCATCTCACGCCCGCCGTTCATCTCACGGGCAGCACGTTGTCGGCCGAGTTGCGGTCGATGTAGAGGTTGTACGGATCGATGCCGGCGTACGTCGGCCGCCGGTCGGTGACGAACCGCAGCACCTGCGGGCCGGAGCGGATGGCGCGGCGCTCCAGCAGCACCACGTTCCGCGCGGCGAAGGCGTCGCGCCCCGGCTCGGCGGTGAAGAGGCCGATCTCGATGCGCTCGGCGAGCGGCGCCTCGGTCTCGCCGCCCCTGCCGTCGGCGTAGAACTTCCGCGCCATCACCGGCACCGTCACCTCCCACCGGCCGTCGGCCCGCCGGACCGCCGTGGGCCCGGTGGTCTGCAGGTGATAGAGGGTGATGCGCTCGAAGAGGTCGGTGATCAGCGCCTGCTCTTCCGCCGTCTTCGCCTGGGCGCGCAGGGCGGTGACGAGATCGAGCGAGCGGGGGTACGGCGCGCCCCTGAACCGGTAGCGCGCCAGCAGCGCCCGGAGCGCGCGGTTGACCGCATCCTCGCCCATCCGCTCCTGCAGCAGGTACATGGCGAGCGCGCCCTTGCGATAGGCGACGTAGTCCTGCCCCACCACGCGTACCAGCGGCGGCTCCTGCGCCGAGCTGCCGCGGCCCTCCAGGTAGCGGTCGAGCTCGAACCGCAGGTAGCGCCGCATGTAGTCCCTGCCGCGGAGCCTCTTCATCACCATCTGCGCGGAATACTGCGCCAGCGTCTCGGAGAGCACCTCGCGCCCCTCCATCTCCGCGCCGATCACCTGGTGCGCCCAGTACTGGTGCGACAGCTCGTGCGCCGTGAGGTAGGTCACGTAGTCGATCGTCTCCGGCTCGTCCGCGTCGGAGATGAAGCCCACGGTCTCGGAGTAGGGGATGGTGCCGGCGAACGCCTGCGCGAAGCTCTCGTAGCCGGGGAACTCCACGATCCGCGCGTAGCCGAACGGGTAGGGGCCGAAGCTGGCCTGGTAGTAGTCGAGCGATGCGGCCAGCGCGTTCAGCATCCGGTCCACGTTCCACGCGTGCGCCGGGTGATAGTAGACGGCCAGGTCCACGCCCGCGTGCCGGCGGTGCCTCTCCGCGTAGCGGCCGGACTGGATGGAGAAGCGCGGCTGGATCGGCGCGTCGGAGACGAAGCGCGCCACCCGCCTGCCGCCGCGCGCCACGTCCGACACCTTACGCCCCGGCGCGATCGGCGTCTGGCCGGCCACGGTGGAGACGGTGATGTCGGTCTTCGCCCAGCCGCGCCCGGCCACCGGCTTCACCGTGGCGGAGAGATCCTCCAGCCTGGGGATCGCCGGCGCCTCGGGCAGGCCGTGCCGGCGCCGCGCCGCGGGGTCCTGCAGCGTGCCGGCCAGCACCGCGCCGATGCGGGGGGTGAGCTGGCTCTCGTTGAGGAAGGTGCCGTTCTCCACCAGCCGGGTGTTCGGCTCGCCGTTGGGGAAGCCGCGGAGCTGGAGCCGCGTCTCGAAGGTGAGAAGCCGCTCCTCGCCGGGCGCCATCGAGCGGTCCAGGCGATAGATGCGGTACCGGTACCGCGCATCGTCCACCACCAGCCGCGCGCCGGGGAGCGCGGCGCGGACGAGCTCCAGGTCGTCGCCGAACAGGCGGAGGTGGATGTCGCGGATGGGGTGCGCCGTCAGGTTGCGGAGCCGGAAGCGGCCCCTGGTCACCGCCCGCCGGCGCTCGGGATGGAGGGCCACGTCGAGCGCCAGCTCCACGATGGTCGGCTGCGGGAGGGCGGCGTACTTCCCGTACGCCCGCTCGTACGCGGCCGCGTCCGCCTCGCGGGCGTCGCTCGTCTGGTAGCGGTTGAGGACGTCGATGTTGTAGAAGGCGCACGCGCCGGCCGCGGCCAGCACCAGCAGCGCGCCGCCGGCCACCCATCCCGGCGCGCCCGCCAGCTGCCGCCGGGCCAGCGCGAGCCGCGGACGCAGGCGCACGTCGGTGCCGCGCTGCCAGAGCAGGTGCGCGGCCAGGAGGAGCAGGATGGCGAAGGCGCCCCAGTACGCGCGCAGGGTCCACGCGCCGATCCAGAACGATCCGGCGCCGTTCATGTCGCTGAGCGGCATCGCGGGGGTGGCGCCGTAGGCGAGCAGGTCGTGCCGGACGGTGCCCCGCATCTGCCAGATCACGAAGAGCACCAGGATCCCCCAGCCCACCGCCTTGTGCGGGCTGAGCGCGTGGACGAACATCGCCAGCGCGGCCAGGAGCAGCAGGTCCCACGTGGCCGGGAGCACGTACCAGAGCAGGTACTTGCCGATCTCCAGCTGGGTGAAGCCGAGCGAGAGCTGGAGCGCGATCGACGCGGCCATGCTCGTGAGCAGGATGGCCACCAGCACCAGCCCCATCGCCACCGTCTTCGACACCACGTACGCCCAGCCGGGCATCGGCGTGGCGTCGACGATCGGGGCGACGTTGCGGTCGCGCTCGCGCCACACCAGCTCGCCGGCGTAGTAGATGGCGATGATCAGCGGCACCACCACCAGCCCCTCCTGGATCTCCGGGATCATGGAGAGGGTGGTGGGATAGGTGGGGCGCCCGTCCGGATCGCGCTGGGTGAGCAGGGTGATGAGGGTGGTGAACAGCCCCCAGGCCATCAGGATCACGAACGCCGGACTGGCCACGACCTGCCCGATCTCGAAACGGGTGCGCATCCACAGCAGCGCGCGCAGGGCGGCGTTGCCGTGCCGCGGCGCCGGCAGCGCCGACATCTCGGCGGCGGGAAGCACGACGGACGCGGCGTCTCGAGCGAGCTTCTTCCGTTCGCGCGCCGGCATCCCGCGGCCGGCGAAGCGATAGGCGGCGTGCGCGATCGCCAGGCAGAGCAGGGCGATGGCGACCCAGAGGAGGCGGTTGTACAGCAGCGCCCCGGTGAAGCCGGGGAGCATGGTGTTGCGTTCGGCCGGCGTCCAGTACCGCGTGGCGTCGGCGATGGCGCGCGCGCCGAACGGATCGGCGAGGGCGGCCGCCGTCACCAGCCCCGGCCGGTCGGCGAAGGCGCCATCCAACACGAAATACGCCGAGACGAAGCCGATCACGCCCAGGTAGGTCGCCATCATCGACCGCGCGACCGTGGCCAGCGCGAAGAAGATGGCCGCGTGGACCAGGAGATTGGGGAGCGCGACCAGGAAGTAGCCGTAGAGATGGTCGGCCAGCCGGGTGGGGCCGAGCTGCGCCGGGTCGGCCCAGGGCATCAGCGCGCCGGCCACCATCGCCAGCGGCACCAGCAGCAGCGTGAGCGCCGCCACGGCGAACGCGCCCGCGAAGCGCCCGGTCAGGTACTCGAACCGGGTGATGCGCGTGGAGCGCACGATGGGGCCGAACCCGGTCTCGTCGTCGCGGAGGACGGCGTTGGCGACGAACGAGGTCGTCACGAACATCGCGACGATCGACACCATCAGGTAGCCGCGCAGCGTGGCGTACGACGCGTTGCGGAGGAGGCCGCCCTCCGAGGCGAGCTCGAAGCCGCCGACGTTCATCGAGGCGAAGAAGAGCGCGAACGTCGCCACCGCGGTCACCCAGAGCAGCGGGTTGCGGAGCAGGTAGCGGAACTCGAAGCGGGCGATGTGGGTGATCATGTCGCCTCAGGCCGCGCGGCGGGCGTTCGCGAGGGTGGAGAAGTAGACCTCCTCCAGGCCGGCGTCGGCCGGCGTGAATCCGTCGCCCGGATCGTGGTCGGCGAGGACGTGGACCACCGTGCGCCCGGCGAACAGGCGGGTGGAGAGCACCTGGTGGCGCTCTCGGCAGGAGGCGAGCTCGCCGCGCGCGATGGTCTTCATCCAGATCCTCCCCCGCGTCGCGCGGATCAGCTCCAGTGGCGCGCCCTCCAGCCGCACGCGCCCGTCGGCCAGCACCGCCATTCGCGGGCAGAGGTCCGCCACGTCCTCCACGATGTGGGTGGAGAGGATCACCACCACGTTTTCGCCGATCTCCGCCAGCAGGTCGAGGAAGCGGTTGCGCTCCTCGGGATCCAGCCCGGCCGTGGGCTCGTCCACGATGATCAGCGCCGGGTTGCCGATCAGCGCCTGCGCGATCCCGAAGCGCTGGCGCATCCCGCCGGAGAACCCCGCCAGCGCCTTCTTCCGCACGCTCCACAGGTTGGTCTGCCGCAGCAGCGTCTCGACCGTCGTCTTGCGGTCGGCCGCGGCGGCGACGCCCTTCAGCACCGCCATGTGATCGAGCATGTCGTACGCGGAGACGCGCGGGTACACGCCGAAATCCTGCGGGAGATAGCCCAACGAGCGCCGCAGCTTCTCCGGCTCGGCGATCACGTCGATCTCGCCGAAGCGGATCGCCCCCTCGGTCGGCGTCTGCAGCGTCGCGATCGTCCGCATCAGCGTCGACTTGCCGGCTCCGTTCGGGCCCAGGAGGCCGTACATCCCGCGGGGGATCGCCAGCGTGACGCCGTCCAGCGCGCGCGTTCCGTTTGCGTAGACGTGGCTGACTTCGTCGAGGTGCAGCACCGCATCTCCGGTAGATGGAGATGGATGCCGGTGGAGGCGCGCATCGGTGTTGGGGACGGTGGTGGGAGTCTGCATCGTCGGTGGAGCAGGTGAGCGCGCCCGGCGGTCTCGTGGACCGCCACGGCTTACGCGTGGATGCGGAGCATCAGAAGGCACGCCTTACGCTCGCCGGCGGATGAGCCGGGGCGGCAGCGTGTCGCGGCCGGAAGCTGTACGGCCGGGAGGAGTGCCGGAAGGCGAGCTTCGCCGAACGGCACGGGGGAACCGATGAATGGCGGAATGCCCGGCGGGCGTCGTCCGCACCGCTCGCGCGGCGTGCGTCCGCCGCGCGCGCGAGACGCGGAAAGGGCCACCCCGGGAGATCACCCCGGCGCTGGCCTTCCGCGTGAGACCGCGTCGTCCCCGCGCTCATCGCCGGGTGCCGCGCCGAAACGATCATCGTGGCGGCCGGAGGGAGTCTTCGCGGGATGCGAATCCGGTCCGCGGGAGAGTCACCGCCCGGCGAGGGGCGATGGATGGACCGGCCGATCCATCCATGGATTTCGGGTCAACCCGGCGTCGAACGAAGCGAAGAAGAAGGGTGACGTGCACAAGATCCGGCTGAACGTCGACGGGCTAGGCGGTGGAGTCGTTCAAGATCGCCGAGGAGCGGGCGGAGCCCGGCACCGTGAACGGCCACGCGGCCACCGAGACGTGCCAGACGTACCGGTTCGAGGGGCGCGGGCAGACGCAGTTCCAGACGTGCGCGGCGACCCGCCTGGGCTCGCCCTGCTTCTTCAGCTGAGGCCCGCTCCACCGCGAACGACGGCGCCCCGCCGGCACAGTGCCGGCGGGGCGCGGTTTCGTACACCGTCCACGGTTCAGCCACCGCCGGCGGACGCCGCGCGACGCGAGTACCGCCGCCGGCGCCGGAGAGCGGTCCCGGCGGCCTGTTCAGCGACGCACGTTCGCCGCGCGCGTGAATCCCCGCGCGTCCATCCAGCCGTAGAACGCGTCGATCCACCGGTCGCTGGTGGTGCCCTGCCGCCGCATGCCGAAGCCGTGGCCGCCCGTGCTGAAGACATGGGCTTCGGGCTTCTGGCCGGCGGTGCGCAGCGCGTCGTAGAAGCGGACCGTGGGGGCGAGCGCCACGTTGTCATCCTGTGCCCATGCCATGAAGATGGGCGGCAGGGTGCGCGGAATCGTCGGCATCACGCCGAATGGGCCACCGTAGATCATCGCGGCGAAGTTCGGGCGGGCCGCGGAGTCCGCCTGGAGGAGGGTGGCGCTCGCCACCATGGCGCCCGCGGAAAACCCGAGCACGCCCACCCGGTCCGGCGAGATCCCCCATTCGGCCGCATGCCGCCGTACCACCTTCACCGCCTGGATCCCGTCCGCCATCCCGAACCGGCCGGCGGAATCCATGTTCATCGGCCCGGGGGCGCCCTCCTGCCGCTTTTCCAGGATGCGGTACTTCAGCACGAACGCCGCGATCCCGCGTTCCTGCAGCCACCGGGCGACGTCGGTCCCCTCCTGGCTGATGGCGAGGGCGACGAAATAGCCGCCGGGCGCGATGATCACGGCGGTGCCCGTGGCCCTGGACCGGTCGGGGAGGTAGGCCGTGAGCGTGGGGGTCGCCACGTTCTGGATCACCGTTCCCACCGGTGTGTTCTCGTACGTCTTCTCCTGCTGCGTCCACCGCTCGGACCCCGGAGCCACGCCGGGCCACAGGTTCACGACCTGCGCCGAGGCCCCGCCGGCCACCAGCAGGGTGAGGATGATTCCGCTCGCCGCGCCCAGCACCGCTCGCCGCATGGTTTCTCCAGGGTTTCGGCCGATCGAGGCACGCAGACAGTCTTGGGCGCGCCGGACGAAAGCGCCAGTTCGTGGCCAGCCAGGGCATCATCCAGGCCGTGGATGTCCGACCTCGCGACCACGCGCATGATCCGCCGGCGCCGTTCCGGAAAGTTACGGACCGCAAACGTCGGGTAGATCACTTCATTGCACCCGGGCGCGACGCACATGACAGGGCCGAAGGCCACTGATCGTGCACATCCCAATCATCCACAGGGATCAAATCCGGCGTTCTGCCCGCGAGATGGCGCCTGATCGAGGCGCAGCTGGATCGCGCCGCGACCAAGCCGGACGGTGCGGGAGGGTACGCCGACGTCATCCGCGAGCAGGGCGCCCCTGGAAGATGGGCGCGCCGAGCCCGCCGGTCATCTCCCTGATGCCGGCCACGCCCTCGTCGCCGCGCTCGGTGACGATGTGGGTGGCGCCGAGCTCCTCGCCGAGCTTCTGCCGCTCTTCGTGGCGGCTCATCAGGATGATGCGCTCCGCCCCATCTGCCTGGCGGAGCGCACCCCCGGCAGCCCCACGGCACCGTCGCCGGCCACCACGACCGTCTTGCCGGGCGCCGCCTCGGCCGCGCTGGCTATCTCCCGTCGTATGCTCGTCGTCGTGGTCAGCTCGCGCCCGCGCCGGCCGTGTACTGCCCGTCGCTCACCTGCTCCAGCCACTCCACCGCCTTGCCATCGAGCATCTCCTGGATGGCGACGTGGGTCATCGCCGTGGCGGGCGAGGCGCCGTGCCAGTGCTTCTCGCCGGGCTCGAACCAGACCACGTCGCCGGGGCGGATCTCCTCGACCGGCCCGCCCTCGCGCTGCACGCGGCCGAAGCCGGAGAGCACGATCAGCGTCTGCCCCAGCGGGTGCGTGTGCCAGGCGGTGCGGGCGCCCGGCTCGAACGTGACCGCGGCGCCCGCCACGCGCGCCGGCGGGGGGGCGGTGAAGAGCGGATCGATGCGGACCGTGCCGGTGAACCAGTCCGCCGGTCCCTTGTTGGACGGCTGCGAGCCCGCGCGTGTGATGTTCATCTTCGGCCTCATCTCTTTCGATCGATGGAGCGTGCTCGGTGCCTCCGCCGTGGCGATGCGTTCCCCGGGTCGTGGAGCGCATGCCTACGACAGGAGCACGAGCGCGGGACAAACCAGTCTCATCCTCCCGGTCCCCTTCATGCCGCCGCCCTGACGATGCGCTGATCGGCTACCTGTTGCGGATGCGGCGAACGGCGTAAGCTCTCGCGGCGGGTGGATGCCGCGGGGGCGGCTCCACCGTCCCGCGAGAGCGCCGCTCCCGGTCATGGCCCGAGCGGCACGGCGCAACCAGAACCGCGCGGATCCGCGCGTGAGGAAAGGAACGAGCATGGCCAGGCTCGTGTTCGGAATGAACCAGTCGCTCGACGGCTACGTGGACCACGAGAGGTTCGCGCCGAGCCCAACCCTCTTTCGCCACTTCATCGAGGAGGCCCAGGGGCAGGCCGGCAGCGTGTACGGCCGCCGGATCTACGAGATCATGCGTTACTGGGACGACGATCACCCCGAGTGGGGCGCGGAGGAACGCGCCTTCGCGGCGGCGTGGCGGAAGCAGCCGAAGTGGGTGGTCTCGCGCTCGCTGACGTCGGTCGGCCCCAACGCCCGGCTGGTCGCGGATGATCTCGAGGGCGCCATCCGCGAGCTGAAGGCCCAGGTCGCCGGGGAGATCGAAGTGGCGGGGCCCGATCTGGCGCACACCCTGACCGGGCTCGGGCTGATCGACGAGTATCGCATCTACCTGCACCCCGTGGTGCTCGGGCACGGCAGGCCGTATTTCGCCGGGCCCCGGCCGCCGCTCCGCCTGGTGGCCCACGACCGCATCGGCGAGGACGTGATCCGGCTGGCCTACGTGCCCGCCTGATCTCGCGGCGGCGCGGGCCACGCGTTCATCGCGGCGTGGCCGAGCGCGACGAGCGTGTCGCGCGAGACCCCGTCGCGCGCCTGGTTCGACATTCCCTGGATCACCGTCATGTACAGCGCCGCCAGCACCCGCGCGTCGGTGCCGGGCGGGAGCAGCCCCGCGTCCACGTCCCGCGCGATCCGGTCGCGCAGCCTCGTCTCGATCTCCAGGCGGATCGCGGCCAGGGCGGCCTGCACGTCGCCCGCTGACGGCGAGCAGTTGATGGCGCCGCTGATCAGCAGGCAGCCGGGGGGAAGGTCCGGGTCGGTGAACGAGACGGCCGTCGCCTCCAGCATCGTGCACACCGCGTCTCGCGCCGTCGGCGCCTGCTCGATCGCGTCGGCGGTCCCCAGCCGCCACGCGGTGTAGCGGCTCACCGCCTCCAGGAAGAGCTGCTTCTTGTCGCCGAACGCCGCGTACAGGCTGGGCGGCGAGATCCCCATCGCGGCCGTGAGCTGGCTCAGCGACGTGGCCTCGTACCCATGCTGCCAGAACAGGAGCATCGCCTGGTGCAGCGCCGCCTCGCGATCGAAGGAGAGCGGCCGGCCGACCGGGCGGGAGCGCCGTGCATCGCTTTTCATAGTGATCGATATTAAACCCATTGACAGCCCCGGGCAAGCGCCTCTATCATCTATTTGTGTATCGATCGATACAAAACGTCACCTCGATCGATTCTCGTGATGACGCGCACATCTCTCAGGGAGGCACATGTGAAGATCGAAGGTTCCATCGCCCTCGTCACCGGCGCCAACCGCGGCATCGGACGGCAGTTCGCGCTCGCGCTGCTGGACCGCGGCGCGTCGCGCGTCTACGCGACCGCGCGCAATCCGCGGCTGGTGGACATTCCCGGCGTGGAGGTGCTGCAGCTGGACATCACCGATCCCGCGTCGGTCGCCGCCGCGGCTTCCCGCGCCTCCGACGTGGATCTGCTGGTCAACAACGCCGGGATCAGCACCTACCAGAACCTGGTCACGGGCGACCTGGACAAGATCCGGCTGGAGATGGAGACGCACTATTTCGGCACGCTGAACGTGGTGCGGGCGTTCGCGCCGGTGCTGGAGGCGAACGGCGGCGGGGCGATCCTGAACGTGCTGTCGGTGCTTTCATGGCTGTCGTACGACGGCGCCAACGCCTACAGCGCGGCCAAGGCGGCGGAGTGGAGCCTGACGAACGGGATCCGGCTGGAGCTGGCCCGGCAGGGAACGCGGGTGACGGGCCTGCACCTGGGCGGCACCGACACCGACATGATGGCCGGGTGGGACGTGCCGAAGAACGATCCGGCCGAGGTGGTGCGCGCCGCGCTCGACGGCATCGAGGCCGATCAGCTGGAGGTGCTCGTGGACGACGACAGCATCCAGACCAAGGCGGCCCTCTCCGCGGACCCCGCCGTGCTCTATCCGCAGGCGGTGCCCGCGGGGCGGTAAGCTCGACGCGGATTGCTCCGCGGGGCGAGCCGCCGCCGCACGGGTCCTCTCGAAGAAGCCTGGTGCCGCGCGGGTGGTGCTCACCGGGACGATCGGGCCACCCGCGAGCGGATGGGCAGAGCCGCCGTCACGGGATTCCGTGGCGGCGGCTTCGCCATCGCCCATCACCTCGTCGCCGGGATGGATGTCGATCGGTTCGCGGCAGGTGGATGATCGACGACCCGCCGCGGATGCGGAGGACGTGGTGAGCCGCGGCCCGGACGTGCTCGAACGCTCCTGGAACGATCAGTTGCGGTTCCTGGCGCCGTCAGCAACGGATCGATGCATCCTCGCATCTCGCGGTCCGCCGCCTGGATTGCGCCAGGTGATGGCGGCGCAACGACCTCGGGCCTTCCGTCCCCGCCGGGCACATCCGGTCCGGGCATTGCCGCGGGAGGCGCTGATCCAATCGCCGTCCCAATCTCCATCGAGCAGCAACGCGGGCCGACGCCGCCGGCATGCCCGCCCGTTCGCACGGGTCAGGGCGCGGCGCGGCTTCGCCCGGCCGCGCTGCCGGCCAACCCCGTGTGAACCTTCGGCCCGGAACGGAGCTCCATGTCCAGCAAGCACACGACCCTGTCACTCGTGAACCTCAGCGGCGTCGACATCTCGAGCGTGGATGTATCGAACGTCGACGCGTACGACTGGGATTACTCGCCGCCCGAGCGCACGAAGCCGTACCGTCCGGACCTCAACTTCACCGGACCGCTCGCGTCCGGCGACGCGCGCTGCGAGCGGGAGGAGATCAATGCCAGGGCGAACGGCGTCAACTTCACGCTCACCTGCCGCTTCGCCGACGGGAGCCGCCTCGAGATTCCCGTGGACCAGGGCGACGCGCTGGCCAAGCAGGATGGGATCTACGGCCGCGCGACCAGCTCCGGCGCCGCCGGCCGGAACGTCTACCGCGTGACGGGGCAGGACAAGGAGACGCACACGCAGGCGTTCTACCTCTACCCGAAGGCGCTCCCCGACCATTCGGACTGGATGGGCAGGCTGCTGCGGAACAAGCCCGGCGTGCTGCTGAACCACATCACCATGCCCGGCAGCCACGACGCCGGGATGTACGTGGACAACAGCGACGACGTGAAGCTGAATGCCGCCCAGAACGGGGGCGGCGAGTGGGCCCTCACGCAGCACCTGCCGATGCGCGACCAGCTGCGGGCCGGTGCGCGGTACTTCGACATCCGCGTGTACCACGACAGGAACGGCGTGCTCTGGACGTACCACGGCCAGTTCAAGGGCGCGGTGTTCTACGGGGCGTTCGGCGGCAAGCTCACGGAGATTCTCGGGGACGTGAAGGCGTTCCTGGACGGCCCGGGTGCCAGCGAGGCGGTGTTCCTCAAGATCACGCCGTACGACGGCGCCGCCGACCTGCCCAAGACCATCGGCGAGATCCGCGCGAAGCTCGCCTCGCACCTGTACACGGCCGCGCACGATCCATCCTTCGCGGTGACCCGGCTGGCCGACCTGAAGGGCAAGGTGGTGGTCGCGTTCGACCCGCTGTTCCACGGCCTGCTCGACCCCAACCAGGGGCTGTTCCCCTACCGCGAGTGCGGCAACGAAGACGGAACGCTGCGCCAGGTCACCGGGGGCGGGCTGAAGGTGTACGACGTGTATGCCGACAGCAACTCGTTCGAGCACATGAAGCGCGACCAGGACAAGAAGCTCACCGCGCACGGCGGCCACGGAAAGTCGTACCTGTTCCTGCTCTCGTGGACGGTTACCGGAGAGACGGGTGGAATCCTGGACCTGGAGCTGCTGTCGCGCTGCGCCAATCCGCAGCTTCCCAGGAAGCTTCGCGCACTGGCCCGCGGGAACAAGCTCCCCAACATCGTCCATCTCGACCACCTGGATGCCTACCTCTGCGGCGCCATCATCGCCCTCAACGACCCCGTCCTCGCGGTGGCGCCGCCCTCGCCGGGAGGCGCCCCGGTCGTCGCCTGACGCTGCGGGTGGGTGGCGTTGTGGGCAGGCGCCTCCACGCGGGAACTCCTACCGGCCACGGTCCGCATGGCCGGGGACCCTCGCGCCCTGAGCACCCACCATGGCCAGACAGAACGAACGCCAGAAGCGGGATCGATCGCCGGTCGTCGCGGCAGCCGGCCAGGCTGCCGCGGCCCGGATGCCCGTCGATCCCGCGGCACCGGTGGAGATGTTCCGCGCGGGACGGCGCGGACTAGGACTCAGGGATCGCCGCTGCCGCGCGGGCGGGAAGCGGATGTGCCGTGATCTCCGTCTGTCGTCGATAGACATAAGTTGACTTGTTCTCCGTTCGTGAACATAATTTCACCGCCTGCCAGCACTGCCGCTGGCAAGACGGTTCACGACGTCGCCGAGGATGTATGAAGCGGTTGTCCAACCACCTGCTGTCGTGCGCGGTCGCGCTGCTCGTGGTCGCCTGTTCATCGGGCGGCACCCCGGTCTCGGGTGGGGAGGGGCCGGATGGGCCGAGCCCGACGACCGTGACCGGCAACCAGACGGGGACGAACGACGGCTTCTTCTTCTCGTACTGGAAGGATGGCGGAGCGGCGACGATGACCCTGGGCAAGGCCGGCAACTACGGCGTGACCTGGGATCTGGGCAGCTCCTACAACTTCGTCGGCGGCAAGGGGTGGAGCACCGGCTCGTCGGGGCGAACGGTGGGCTACAACGCCGGCGTCTGGTCGCCGGGCGGGAACGCCTACCTCGCGCTGTACGGCTGGACGCGGAATCCGCTCATCGAGTACTACGTGGTCGACAGCTGGGGGAGCTGGCGGCCGCCCGGCGGCACCTCGGTGGGGACGGTGACCTCGGACGGCGGCACGTACGACCTGTACCGGATGCAGCGCGTCGGCGCGCCATCGATCGATGGCGTGCAGACGTTCTACCAGTACTGGAGCGTCCGCACGTCCAAGCGGCCCACCGGGGGCAACCAGACGATCACCTTCCAGAACCACGTGAACGCCTGGGCAGCGCAGGGGTGGAACCTGGGCACGCATTCGTACCAGATCATGGCCACCGAGGGCTTCCAGAGCAGCGGCACCTCCAACGTCACCGTCTGGCAGCAGTAGCCCGGCCGCGTTCGATCATCCGATCAGGTGAGGAGGAGTGATGCGGACGAGGGAGCGCCACGCGGTGCTCCCTCGTCCGCATCTCCCCATTCGGCGGGTGATCCGCCGGTACGCAGATCTGACAGGCCGGTGTGCCGTTCAGGACATATCGGTCGGCCAAAGCGGCAAACCCGCGCGGCACGCGGTTTGTCTACGCCCGGTGGCAGAGGGGCGAACGCTCGCCACGCTTGCATGGCGAGGCGCGAGCGCTTATGTTCGCCTCGTCGTTAGCACTCCTGCGTGACGAGTGCTAACAAGCAGGTGCGACACGTGGCACGACACCCAAACACCACAAGACCGGGAGGCTCAATCCATGGCTACCGCGACCGAGATCAAGGTCAAGCCGCTTGCCGACCGCGTGGTCGTCAAGGCCAGCGAAGAGGCGGAGACGATGCGCGGCGGGCTGTACATCCCCGATACCGCCAAGGAAAAGCCGCAGCAGGGTGAGGTCGTCGCCGTGGGCAACGGCAAGCTTTCGGACGACGGCAAGCGGATCGAGATGGAGCTGAAGGTGGGCGACAAGGTGCTGTACGGGAAGTACAGCGGCACCGAGGTCACCGTGGACGGCGAGAACTACCTGATCCTGCGCGAGAGCGACGTGCTCGCGATCGTGGGCTGAACACGCGAGACCGTACTCCCCGATTCTCTGAACTGAACTCTCCCACAGGAGATTGAAACGATGGCTGCCAAGGAACTGACGTTCGGCGTGGACGCCCGCGCGTCGCTCAAGAAGGGCGTGGACCAGCTGGCCGAGGCCGTGAAGGTCACCCTGGGCCCCAAGGGGCGCAACGTGGTGATCGACCGCAAGTTCGGCTCGCCGCTGATCACCAAGGACGGCGTGACCGTCGCCAAGGAAGTGGAGCTGGAGCACCCGATCGAGAACATGGGCGCCCAGATGGTGAAGGAAGTGGCGACCAAGACCAGCGACCTGGCGGGCGACGGCACCACCACCGCCACCGTGCTGGCCCAAGCCATCTTCCGCGAGGGCCTGAAGAACGTGACCGCCGGCGCCAACCCGATGTCGCTCAAGCGCGGCATCGACAAGGCGGTGGAGAAGGTGATCGCCGAGCTGAAGTCGCTCAGCGTGCCGACCGCCGGCAAGAAGGAGATCGCCCAGGTGGGCACCATCAGCGCCAACAGCGACGAGGAGATCGGCAACCTCATCGCCGACGCGATGGAGAAGGTCGGCAAGGACGGCGTGATCACGGTGGAAGAGGCCAAGGGCCTCGAGACCACGCTGGAGACGGTGGACGGGATGCAGTTCGACCGTGGCTACCTGTCGCCGTACTTCATCACCGATCCGGACCGCATGGAGGCCGTTCTCGAGGACGCCCTCATCCTGATCCACGACAAGAAGGTCAGCAGCATGAAGGACCTTCTCCCGGTGCTGGAGAAGGTGGCGCAGATGGGCCGCCCGCTCCTGATCATCGCCGAGGACGTGGAGGGCGAGGCCCTGGCCACGCTGGTGGTGAACAAGCTCCGCGGCACCCTGAAGATCGCGGCCGTGAAGGCCCCGGGCTTCGGTGACCGCCGCAAGGCGATGCTGCAGGACCTGGCGGTGCTCACCGGCGGCCAGGTGATCTCGGAAGAGGTCGGCTTCAAGCTGGAGAACGCCGTGCTCAGCGACCTGGGCCGCGCCAAGCGCATCGTGGTGGACAAGGACAACACCACCATCGTGGACGGCGCCGGGCAGGAAGAGGCGATCCAGGGCCGCATCAAGGAGATCCGCTCGCAGGTCGACAAGAGCACCAGCGACTACGACCGCGAGAAGCTGCAGGAGCGCCTGGCCAAGCTG
>Ga0247773_1000094_pt1 | contig 40637 bp, 31 predicted proteins | sample UWRJL092311B6_FD_179934 | JGI IMG/M metagenome (GOLD analysis project Ga0247773, IMG submission 179934) | Plant litter microbial communities from Arlington Agricultural Research Station in Wisconsin, United States - UWRJ-L092-311B-6 | ecosystem: Environmental > Terrestrial > Plant litter >... | reverse complement strand
GGAAACGTACAATTGCGATCTACACGCTAACGGAGAGCGCCGGACGCCGTGCCGCGGAGGTGCTCAAGCGCCGCGCGCCGGGCGTGCGCGTGGATCTATTCCACGATCTGGTCGGGAGCGACCGGCTTGAGCAGGCGGCGCGGAACGCGGAGCTGTTCGTGGTCGTCACGGCCAGCGCGACGCACGCGGCCACCGAGATAATTGATGCGGAACGCCCGCCTAGCCGTCCTCTCCTCCGCCCAAGCGGGAAGGGTACGGCGAGCATCCTCCAGAGCATCCAGAAGTACCTTGAACAGAATTGAAGGCTAGTCCCCATCAACGTCGCCCACCTTGCGGCGCACAGCAGCGTGCAACATCTTGCACCACGATGTTACATCCTGCGACGCCCTGCACCGTCCGCTCTGTCACGCTTCTCCACCTATGCCGATCATCTTGGAAGGCGTGACCTACCTATCCGTCACGGAAGTCGTCGGTTCAATCGGGATCAGCCGACAAACACTGTGGCGCTGGCGTGAGAGTGAGCGCGTTCCCGCCGGGCGGAAGTTCCGCGACGGGCAGGTCCTGTTCACGCCCAGTGAGGTGCAGGCTATCCGCGACTACGCAAACCAGGTGGAGCCAATCGGCGGCACATCGCCGGAGCAATTGAAGCTGTTCACCCGCACCCGGTAGGGGACGAATGAAATCCAGGGAAAAGGCGGTCGTTCTCCTGAGCGGCGGGCTGGATAGCACCACCCTGTTCTATCAACTCTCAGCAGAGGGGTTCGAAGTTCGCGGGATCTCGGTCGACTACGGACAGCGGCACCGAAAGGAGATGGACTATGCCCGGCGCACAGCCGACCGGCTGGCTGCCCGTCATGACGTGGTCGACCTCACAGCCGTCACGCGCTTCCTCAACACCTCGGCGCTTACTAGCACAGCGGTGGCGGTGCCCGAGGGGCACTACGAGGAGGAGTCGATGAAGCTGACCGTAGTCCCCAACCGCAACGCGCTGATGCTGAGCGTCGCGTACGCTGTGGCCGCAAGCGAGGGCGCCTCGCTGGTCGCCACTGCAGTTCACGCCGGCGACCACGCCATCTATCCCGACTGCCGGCGCGAATTCATTGAGGCCTTCCAGGCGATGGAGGACGCCTCCCTGGGCGAGCATATCGAGCTCCACACACCCTTCCTGCACGTCGACAAGGTGGCCATCGCTCGGGAAGCGGGACGGCTAGGCGTGCCGCTGGATGAGACGTGGTCGTGCTACCAGGGTGGAGAGCGCCACTGCGGGCGCTGCGGCACCTGCGTGGAGCGCGCTTGGGCGATCGCCGAAGCGGGCCTGTACGATCCCACGCTGTACGCCGACGAGGCGTTCTGGCGGCAGGTGATGCTTGAGCGCGTAGCGGTGGGCTGACGGGGGGAAGACATGGACATCTTTAAGGAATTCACGTTCGAGGCTGCGCACCGGCTCCCAAACGTGCCGCCTGGGCACAAGTGCGCGCGGTTGCACGGCCACAGCTTCCGCGCCGAGATCCACGTCCGCGGCGGGGTGGATCCGGAGCTGGGGTGGGTGATGGATTTCGCGGATATCAAGACCGCCTTCCAGCCGTTCTACGATCAACTCGACCATTACTACCTCAACGAGGTGGAGGGACTGGAGAACCCCACTAGCGAGAATCTGGCGCGATGGATCTGGGACCGGCTCGTGCCACTCCTTCCCGGGCTGAGCCGCGTGGTCGTGCGCGAGACGTGCACCTCGGGGTGCGTCTACACCGGGCCGGAGCCGCATGCCGGCTGAGCGGCCCGATCCCTCCCGCGAGCGCGCGGCGCCGGAGCCTCGCGGATGAGCGCGGACGTCGTCCACATCATCCTCACCTGCACCAAGCGCAAGACCCGCCGCGCTGCGGCCGGACTGGAACTACACGGCGTGCCGGGCGCGACGCCCGAGTCGCGCGCCGCCGCCTGGATCGAGCGACTGCGTGCACACGAGGGAGACCGGCTTCCAGTAGGCGAACTGTATTCAGGCGATCACTGGCAGGTGGGCCGATCACTGCGGCGGATCGCGGAGAACGCGGGACACCGTGTTGTGACCTGGGTGTGTTCGGCCGGCTACGGACTACTTGCGCTGGATGCCCCGGTCGCCCCTTATTCTGCCACCTTCTCGAGCACGCACCCAGACGCTGTCACGCGGGGGCTGTCGGGGCTTCCCCGCCCCGAGGTGCTCCGCCGGTGGTGGGAGGCGCTCTCCGCATGGAAGGGACCGGTCGCAGGAGCTCCCCGCACGTTCCGCGATATCGCGGCGCGCGACGCGGGGACCGCGATGTGGATCATCGCCTCCGCCCCGTACCTGCAGGCAACGGCCAGCGACGTGGCGGCGGCTGCTGAGGCGCTCAACGATCCCGGCCGGCTCGCTGTCTTCTCGGCCGGCGCCAGGTCGGTGCGCGAGGTGGAGCCGTTCCTCCTGCCCTATGACCTGCGGATGCGGGAGAAGGTCGGCGGCGCAGCGATGTCGCTGAACGTGCGCGTCGCACGCGAACTCCTCTCCGCCGGGTGCGCCTTCGATCGCACGACACTGAGCGAGGCGCTTGGGGGGATGGTGGCGGGACTGGGCCGCCCCGCCGCGCCAAAGCGCCCCACCATGACGGACGACGAGGTCATTCGCTTCTTGCGCGCGCAACTCGACGTCGACCCTGTCTTGGCTTGCACCCCACTGCTGCGCCGGCTGCGCGATGTCGAGGGGCGGGCGTGCGAGCAGAAGCGGTTCGGTGAGCTGTACCGGCGCGTGCGCCGGGACGTGGCCGCCGAGCCGGCATGAAGTGCCCGGGCTTTCCAGCCGATGACGATCATCCCCGCGGTGCCGGAGCTTGGCAGCGCGGGGATCACCCATGATGACATGAAGTTCTTTTTCCCCGACAGCCAAGACCAGGTCGACCCCAGCTTCGACTTCGAGACCGAGACGCGCGACGAGTTCCGCATTCGGCAACGGAATGACCGCTACGCGCACGAGATCTTCGCGCAGCCGCCGTTCAACGGGATCCTGGTCTCCAAGGCCATTGTGATGGGGTCGGGCGAAAGCTCGGGGAAGTACTCACTCCCCCAGCGACACCGTCTGCTCCGGCTGGGCGTGGAGGAGTTCTTTCGGCTGCCGAAGGGAGACGAACGCCCGGAGACGATGGGGGACTGCGGCGCCTTCAGCTACGTGAAGGAAGAATACCCGCCGTTCTCGGTGGAGAGCGTGGTCGAGTTCTACGAGCAATGCGGGTTCGATTACGGAATCTCGGTGGACCATGCGATCCTTGCTTTCCATTCCGAAGACTACCACGTGGACCCGGAGCTGGACCCGGTTCCCGCCGAGTTCGTGAAGCGACAGAAAATCACGATCGATCTGGCGCGCGACTTTCTGAAGCTTAGTCAGCGAGAGAAGTGCGGATTCGTGCCGGTGGGCGTGGCGCAGGGATGGAGCCCCTCCTCGTACGCCATGGCGGTGAACCAGCTACAGGACATGGGCTACGAGTACATCGCCCTAGGCGGGATGGTGCCGCTCAAGACGAAGGAGATCCTCAGCTGCCTCGAACGCATTCAGCAGGTACGCAGGGCGGGCACGCGCTTTCACCTGCTGGGCGTGACGCGGTGCGAGCAGATCGGGCGCTTTCGCGACTACGGTGTGGTGAGCTTCGACAGCACGTCGCCATTCCTGCAGGCCTTCAAGGACGACCGCAACAATTATCACGCGCCGGATCGCACCTACACGGCGATCCGGGTGCCACAGGTGGAGGGAAATCCCAAGCTCCTGCGCAGCATCCGCGCCGGCGAGATCAAGCAGGAAGTGGCACTCAAGCTCGAAGGAGCGTGCTTGCGGGCCCTGCGTGACTTCGATCGCGGCAAAGCAACCGTCGAGGAGGTCTTGGAGCCCATCGCCGAGTACGAGCGGCTATATGATGGAAAACGCGACCGCACGGCCAGCTATCGCCAGGTGCTGGAAGATCGTCCGTGGAAGCAGTGCCCCTGCGATATCTGCCGGACGGCTGGTATTCACGTGACTGTATTCCGCGGCTCCGAGCGCAACAAGCGCAGGGGTTTTCACAATCTCTGGGTATTCTATCGCAAGCTCCAGCGCGACCTTGGCCTCCTGGAGCAGCGGCTGGTGCTGGCTGACGCGCGCTAGCCGTGTCCTGCGTCTCGAACCGCTTCCGATCAACGATGTCTGAACCGACCGAATTGCGTCTTCCCGCCCTGGAGATCCGGCAGGGGCCCAACCGGCTCCTGTACAGCTTTGCCGTCGACGGCAAGCGGCTCTCGGACTTTGCCACCATCTCGCGCGTGCATCGTGAGGACGGCGGCGAACTCCAGGGCTACCAGCGACCGGAAGTCCGCTCGCACATCGCGGAGATCCGCGCATACCTCGAATCCGAAGATCCGATGATCCCCAACGCGATCGTGATCGCGTTCGATCCGCGGGTCCGGTTCGAGTCGTCAGACGTGCAGCCGCTTGGGTCAGGGTTCAGCCGCCTGGGAACTCTGATCATCCCGGTCGACCCGTCGCTCTCGCCGGAAGACCAGCCGGGGTGGATCGTGGACGGCCAGCAGCGCGCGGCGGCGATTCGCGAGGCCGAGGTAGAGAGATTCCCAATCTGCGTCACCGCGTTCATTACGGCCGACGACCAAGAGCAGAAGGAGCAGTTCATTCTGGTTAACTCGACCAAGCCGCTCCCCAAGGGTCTCATTTACGAGCTCTTGCCGGCCACGGAATCGCGCCTTCCGGCGGCACTGCAGCGCCGCCGCTTTCCGGCGTTGCTGCTGGACAGGCTGAACCGCGACGTGGACTCACCTTTCCACAGGCTGATCCAGACGCCTACCAACCCGGGCGGCTTGGTGAAGGATAATTCCATCCTGAAGATGCTGGAGCACAGCCTGGAGCACGGAGCGCTCAACTGGTTCCGCGACCCGCGCACCGGCCGCGGCGACGTAGAACCCATGCTGAAGCTGCTGAAGCGCTACTGGACGGCCGTAGCCGAGGTATTTCCGCAGGCTTGGTGGCAGAAGCCGGTGCACTCGCGGCTGATGCACGGCGCTGGCATTATCGGGATGGGCCTAGTGATGGACGCCATTTTCGACCGTTTTGGTGACGTACCGTCGGCCGAAGAGTTCCGGGCGGACCTAGAGCCGCTGGCCGAAGTGTGCAGCTGGACACGGACCGAGCGGAGATGGGCGCTCGCAGCCGACGATCAGAGGAAGTGGAACGAGATCCAGAATACGCCCAACGACATCCAGTTGCTCGCCGACTTCCTGCTGGCGCAGTACGGGACGCGGGTGTGGGCGAGGAAACGTCGTCCGCGGCTGGCGAACGCGGGATGATCCACGGATCAGAAGTGTGATCACCCCGATTCCCGCGGCAAGGAACACCTGGAGCCGGAGATTCCCCTCCACCTCGTTCTTTCGCTTCTTGCCGATATAAGGATGGACCCGCCGCGCAGCGGGGTCGCTCAGGAGGAGGTGCTCGATGTTCGAGAGAATCTGGATATTTCGATTGAACCACAACGATGCGTCGAACGCGTGAGCCGCTGTCCACCCCGCCGCGAGTATTATGAGCGCGGCGAGGAAATCGGGTAGTGACTCCTGTTAGTATTGACGTTCTGGACAGCGGTCGTATCTTCCGTGCACATCACGGGTCTTCCTGGAGTGCACTGGAGGCAGCATGGGTCGAAAGCGAGCGGAGTCAGCCACGGGGTGCCCTCACTGTGGCAGCACCTGGGTGCGGCGCAACGGCAGCAGCCGCGGCAAGGCGCGGTGGCAATGCGGCGACTGTGGGAAGACGGTGGGCGACACGTACGGGACCGCGATGTACGGGCTGCACACTTCGGTGGAGGAGGTCGCGCGGACGCTGCTGATCCTGATGCGGCGAGGGAGCCTGCGCGGCGCGGAGGAGATCAGCGGCCACAAGTGGGAGACCATCCGGAAGTGGCTGCTGCGGGCGCACGAGCACGCGGAGGCGTTGAGCGAGTCTCTGGTGAAGGATCTGGAGCTGGACGAGGTGGAGATCGACGCCTTCTGGTCATTCGTCGGAAACTCGATCGATGCGCTCCACACGGGCCAGGTGCGGCACCGGACGTGGGCCCTGAAGCACCAGAACGGGACAGCGGGCCCGCGGGAGGAGGCTCCGGAGCGCGTGAGCAGGCACCAGCCCGCAAGCTGATAGAAGAGCAGCGCCCGATCGGAATTGCGGGTTGCCTCGATGTCTTCCACCCGCCGGGAAAGCGCCTGGACCTCGGCATCGCTCAATGACGTTGCGTCTACGTCCTGCAAGATCGACCTGACCTCATTGCACAACCGCGCGGCGACCTGACGATCCCGGGCAAGGCTGTCCAGCGCGGTCAGCGCGAACATCGCGTGAAGGCACTGCCACGCATGCATCGTGATCTCGGCTGCACGCGTGGCCGAAGTTCCGGCATCCAGAAGCTGGAACTCCAGCGCGTACAGATCGCAGAAGGCTTCCTCGATGAAGTCCACCGTCTCGAAGATGCGTGCGAACACGTCGTACCGATGACGCCTTGCCTGGAGCTTGATGAACTGCATCCGGACTTCGAGCCCTCGTTCGATCGCGCGGACGTCTTCGGGGAATTCGTGGAAGATGAACCGATTGAGATAGTCGGTCACCGACTGAACGATGTCCTCGTACCGCGGATCCTGTTCGCTCGCGGTGAGCAACGACCGGTCACCCGTAAAGGTGACCCGCAGAAGCCGCGTAAGGTCGTCCGCACAGTCGCGGACCCTGCCCACGAGGGGCTCGATGAAGTCACCGCCGCCACGATAGGCGACGTGTCCCAGCTCATGGCCCAGGATGAAGTGCTCGATCCTGGCTACGCTGGCGTGCAGGTCCGAGACGTCGAAGCCGGTGTCGGGGTCGAGGCGCCGGGCCTCGGGTCGGAGGCGGTCACCGAAGGCTCTTGCCTCGTTCGGCAGGCCGCAACCGACGAGGCGGAGTGCGTAATAGGCATGCAACACATGCAACGCCCATGACTCGGCGTAAAAATCGCTCCGGACCAGGCACAGCGCGGATATCCAGCGGGCCTGGGTCTCGTCCACGACGACCGCGGTGGTGTCGCCGATGCGCACGCTCTCGCTGCGTGCATCGATCGAGGCGAGGTGCGCAACCCGGATTTGATCGGTGAGCTTCGAAGGGGTGAGCGCGTCGAGCGCGTCGATGGCGATCCCCGCACGAAGCATCCATCGGCCACTGCGGACGGAGAAATCGATGGCGTCAGCGCTGTTTCTCGGCATCACGGGCCAGTCGCTCGAGAAGGGCTAGCGCCTTGGCTTCCGAGATCCCTTCGACCACGGTGTCGCCGAACCTCAGCTTCACGTGCTTCCTAGCCTGAATCTGCTCCAAAACGATCCTGGTGACACCCTCGATCAATGGCCCACTCAGGTGCGTGAAGGCAACGACGATGGTGTCGAGCCCGTTGAAGCCGACGGACTTTCGGGCGAACGCGTCCTCCGACAACGCCTCGAGCTCGTCGGCGACGGACTGGTCCTCGGCGAGGAGGGCAACTTCCAGAACCTCATCGAAATCCATGGGGAAGCTCCGTGTTCGCTGTGTAGCCGGACGGCATCGTGGTCCCCGCCATGGTACCCAGATCAATTGATCCTGTGAAGCGCCGGCGTTAAAGGGAGGTGAGGGGCTGGCGATGGCGCAGCCACGCACCTTTCCTTTGGGAGAGGAGGTCGATCTCAGAGGAGAGCGACGAGATCGCTGAAGTCGTCCTCCCCTGCCTGGATGCGGGCCAACCCCATACGGTACGCGAACGGGACGTCCTTCCCCGCCCCGATGGCCTTGTAGAAGCCGGTCGAGAACGCCACGGCCACCTCGTCGGGAATAGTGGCGCGCGTGCCGATCACGAACGGGATGTGCTGCCGGATGGCGCGCGCCTGCGGTTCGGACCAGCATGCGTTCAGCACCACGCATCGCACCGTTTCCTGGAACAGCTCGAACAGGCTCGCGAGAGCCTTGCCGGTGACGAGATGCGAATTGCCGGCGGCATCCCGCAGCACGACGCCTTCCGCATGGCCATGTCCGGAGAAATGCACGATGGTGGGCGGGTCATCCAGCAGCGCCTGCATCACGTCGTCGATCGTCGCGGCCATCACCGGCGTGAGCTCCAGCCGATCACGTTCCTTCGCGAGCCGGAGGTTGTTCTTGATCTGCCTCAGCTCCCACTCCAGGTCCAACGGCGCGTCGAGAGAGTTGGCGGCCAGGAAGAGGATTCGGACTTTGCCTGGTTCGGCACCGTTGAGCTCCACGGGCATCCGCGCCGCTACCGTCGCCGGTGGCTCTCCCCGCCGTGAAGCTGGGGGAGAGATGGCGGCGTCGTGTCCATTCGGAGTCGGTCGCTCTTTCTCCACGGGTCGTTCCTCATTTGGTTCGGAAGCTATCCTGCTCAGCAGTGACTGCAGGAATTCCAGTCCGGGATAGACGGTCCGGGCGGCCACGATGACCGGCGGGAGAAAGGACAGCGGGTTGTCGTGCGTGTGGATCTTCTGATTGCGGACGTCGACGGCCCATGCCACGGCTGCGCCGCCGGTGCCCTCCGCACGGGAGACACGCGTCTGTCGCGCGATGAAGCGGGCCATCGGCTCCGGGCACTCATCCGAGAAGACGAAGCCGAGCAATCCGTTAGGGTTGCGGCCGCCCGGCTTGAGGCCGAACTCGTGCGGCAGCTGCCGGACGAGCTCGAAGAACTCGTCGCGGCGGCGCACCACGTCACCCTCCGTCATTCCGTCCGCGTCGCAGAACGCCACCAGCTCCACGGTGAGGACGGACGTGTAATAGGCCAGGAACTGAAAGTTCGCGAACTCGGGATTGCCCGAGAGGTCGTGCGCGTCCTTCTCACGGACGAGGTACTCGCCCAAGCGGCGGCTTGCACTGGGCACCTGGTGCATGCTCTCGGACATCGCAAGGCAGGACAATGGGTTCACTACTGAAGGAAGTCGGCAAGATCACGACGCTCGCGAAGCCTGCGGTGGCGGAGCTTCCGCGCGGGACCGACCGGGCGGCGCGCCTCCCTCCGTCAGGAAAGTTCTGCATCAACGTCGGTTTCGCGCTGCAGAGCGTGGAGAACGGGAGACCCGAGGTGCAAAGGGCTCCAAAATCTCATGCAACCCGCTGGTATGCTCCTGTCGGCGACTGATGCTCTCCCCTGGGCGGCGCGCTCGTACTCGCCTGCGACAGGAGGGAAAGCGGAATCGCGATGGGGCGTCGCCGCGACGGCGCCGGAGCGGCGTGATATCTAATGTGCGCAACAGCCTGCGTGCCGCGCAAATCGCGTACGGTTCACAACGGAAAGTCTGATTAAACTGGCCCCATCGGGAGGGCGACACAAGGGCTGAGCCTTCGTCATGACACTGTTCCAGACGCACGCTTCGACACGCAGCATTCAGCGAATGCACCACCCGCGGCAGCGCTTCCGAACCGCGATCGAGTCGGAGATTGACGCGATCGTGGCTTTTTCTGCAGGAATCTCTTACATTCCGGCCGAATTCGGAGGGCGGGGACTGCCGCACCGTTTCTTTCCTACGTCGGATAACTGCTGATTATCGCCATCTGCGATTCCTATCGCCGTCGGTTCTCTCCGCCGGCAGTTCACGCGACCCGTATTCCGCCCCGCTTGTGATCCCCCGCCGCCTTCCTGCCGACCCACATGCGTGAGGACTTCGCCAGACCCCTCTCCCCCACCGAGCTCGCCGAGTGGGACTGGAAGGACTTCGAACGGTTCGCCGTGGGGGTGCTTCGTGACTACTACCGGCAATCGGGCCTGGAGCTGGAACCCACGCCGTACGTTCACGACAGGGACCGGGATGGCGAAGCCATCTACGTGTTCGGGCAACCCGGCCAGCGGAGCAGCGCTCCGGATCCCGCCAGCGCCACCCGCGTGTGGGTGGAGGTCAAGCAGATCCAGCAGGACATCGACCTGGACCGCGTGAGCGGGCACGTGGTGCTGGCCACCCACCAGCGCGTGACCAAGCTGATCCTGGTGACCAATGGGGTGTTCGGCGACCGGGTCAAACGTGACCTCCGCGCGTACAGCACCTTTGCCCGCCTGTCGCTGGCGTTCGTGGAGGGAGCGGCGCTGCTGGACCTGCACGGCTCCCTGTCCGCATACCGGGCCAGCGTGGATCGTGGCCGGCCGCACGACCGGGGGAGTACGGCCAGGCTCGCCGCTCCCGCGTTCACCTGCTCCGTCTACTTTGCCGCGAGCCCCCACGAAGAACGAACGCTGAGCGCCGCTTCCGTAGGCCTGGAGCCGGGGGATCCCCTGTTCGTGATCATCGACGTGGAAGCGGGCGAGAGCCTCGTGTGGGGAGACCTCCGGCTGGAGGTGGACACCGGGCCGGAGGTGGGCGATGCGCTCCCTCTCTGGAGCAGCCTCTGCGCGCCGCTGGTGCCAGGCGAGCAGTTCCGCGAGGTGTATGTCTGCTACCCGCCCGCGGGTGCGGTGGTCGGACCGGAGGCGGTTCGCGTATCCATCGCGTCCGCACTGGACCCGCTGGTCACTACACATGCCATCGGCTCGGCGCAGGTGAAAACGATGAACTTGGCGCCCGTGGAGCTCGCCTCGCATCGCCCCGGCGTGACGGAGCTGCATCGAATCCTGGACACCTGGCTCGACGAGGGCGGGGTCACGCTGCTGGGCCTGCGGGCGCCGGGCGGCGTGGGAAAGTCGCACCAGATGCGGGCCCTTCGCGCGCGCTGGCTGACCACCCCGGCCACCGCCCCGCACGAGATCTTCGTGGATGGAGGCGTTTACACCCAGGTCGAAGACTTCACGGACCAGGTGCTTCGCGCGGTGCTCCAGATCCCCCAGTCGGCTGCGGACGACGAGGTGGACCGCGCGCTGGAAGCGCTCTGCGAACGCTGCGAGCTGCATCCCCGGGCCGCCGCGAGCCTGCGCACCGGGTGGCGGCGTCTCCAGAAGGGCGAGACGGGCCCCACGCTCAAGGAGCCGGGCGAGATGCTCTTTGCCCTCCTGACGCTCGTATCGGCAGAGCGGCAGGTGGTGATCGCCGTGGAGGATGCACACAAGCTGGGGCCCTCGACGCTCCAGCTCCTGCTGGAGGTGCTGCGCCTGCTCCGCCACGGCTGCCGAGGCAAGGTGCTGTTCGTCGCGACCTCGCGGCCCGCCGCCGCGCACGGCACCACCCTGCTCGTGGAGGGCGAGGCCGACCCGCTGGCCGCGCTGTTCGAACTCCTGGGCGCGGGACTGGTGGAGCTGCCGTCTCCTTCGCACGGCGATGCGATCGCGCTGCTCACGGCCAGCGTGGCCGGTCTCGGCCCCGAGCTGGCGGGCCTGATCGTGGAGCAGGTCGGGACCACGCCGTTCGCGCTCAAGGAAGTGCTGCTCCTCCTGGAGGCCGAGCGTGCCATCCGCCGGACGGGACGGACGACCCTCTTCGAGATCCAGGACCTGGCGGCGTTCCAGCTGAAGCTGCGCCCCGGAAAGCTGGTGAACGCCACGCGCGACCGGCTGGTGGAGCTGCGCCGGTCCGTGGGTGCGGCCGCCGGCGTGCTGGACGACTTCCTGGCCTGCGGCGCGGTCCTGGGCCGCACCTTCCCCACCGACCTCGCGTTGGCCGGCGCCGCCGCCGATGGGCTGCCCCCCGGAAGCGAATCGCTGCTCTTTCGCTGGGACGTGATGCGGACCTGGCGCCGCGAGGGGCGGCTCGTCAGCGAGTTCGCGCACGACCTGATCCGCGCGGCCGTGCTGGACGGCCTGGAGCACGACCGGGTGCAGCGCCTTGCGTCGCGCCTCGACGAGACCGGGCTGCCCGCGCAGTCTCCGCTGACGCGCGCGCGTGTGGCGGCTCACGCGGGAGACGGCGAGCGATGCTGCCTGATCGCCCAGGAGTCGGAGCAGGCCGCGGAGTCGGCCCACCGCTTCTGGGATGCGTTCCAGTCCGTGCTCCTCCAGCTCTGCGTGGTCGATCCGGACCGCTTCACGCGGGTGCTGCTTCAGGGGGATCTGCTGAGCCTGGTGGCACTGGACGACGGGCTGCGGCTGATCGCCCTGCAGGCAGACGGCACTGCCCGCTCCGCACGCGTACGCACGGTGTACGAGCTGCTTTTCCGCTGCATCTCGCTGCTTTCGCGCATCGGCGTCAACCAGGCCCGCGGGGGGGCGCCGCTGCTCACCGAGGTGGCGATGCTGGCCGAGGAGCTCGACGACGAGGTGGGCCGGGGCCTGCTGGAGTACTTTCGCGGACGTGCCGAGTTCAGCGCCGACAACTTCTTCGCGTCGGCGCGGCACCACCAGGCGGCCGAGGAGCGGCTGAGCCGGGCCGCTCCGGACGGCGCCGACCGTGTGACGAACCTGCACCGCCTCTTCCTGTGCGAGCGGCAGATGGGACGGCTGGAGCGGGCGCACGCGTGCCTCCGGCACATCGAAGCCGTGACGGGCGACTCCGGAGGCGAACGACACCGGGCGCGGATGATCACCTACCGCGGCTACGCCAACCTCTACCACGACCTTCCGCAGACGCAGGCCCTGTGGAAGGAGGCGCTGGAAGTTTCCGTGGCGGCGGGCCTGCAGGACCAGATCATCGACCACCGCCTAGGCTGTGCATACGTGGCCACCCTGCTGGACGACGTCCCGTCCGCCATGGAGAACTTCTCCGACGCGGAGGCGCGACTGCAGACCCGCGACTTGGAGTCGTCGCGCCTGCGCCTGTACCTGAACCGCGGTGCCCTCCACCTGGCGTCGGGCCACCTGGCCGACGCACGCGTGGACCTGGAGGAAGCGCAACGGATCGCGGTGAAGTACGGCAACGTGCGCCGGCTGTGGCGCGTGGACGCCAACCTGGCCACGGTCTTCGAGGCGTCCGGAGATCCGGAGCGCAGCCTGTCGTACGAGCTCCGGAGCATGGCGGGGTGGAAAGCCCGTGCGGCGCACGAGGCGCACTGGGGCGAACGCGCGCCGTGGCTGGGGCAGCGCCACGTCCTTGCGCCGCTCAACGTCGCGCTCCGGGCGCGGGCTGGGTCCAGGGCACATTCCGCACTGCTCGACCCGTTGCCGAGCAGTGCGCGAGCCGAGATCCACCGGCTGGCCGCGCTGATCGAGAACCAGACGCCGGACCGGCTGCCGGGATGCCTAGAGCACCACTTCAAGGTGGTGCGGGGACGGGTGCGGGCGGTGCTTACGGAATGAGCCCGGTTGCGTAGGCGGCCTCGTGAAAGCCCAGCAGGTAATCGCAGAACCGGTCCGCGCCCAGGGGGTTTCCCTTCACCACCCGGTCCAGGATGCGGTGAAGGACGTACACCAGGAGCCAGGCGGTGCCCAGCACGAACTGACTCTCGTCGGGGATGAGCCCGCGAAGGTCCCGCAGCGCATCCACCATCGGCCGCTGGTGGATGCGTCCGTCGCTGTGCTGCCAGTGGATGAGGTCCAGAGGCCCCACCGCGTACACGCTGTTGTCCAGGTCGCACGCCACGACGCGGCCTTCGTCGCGCAGCACGTGCGCCGGCTTGAGGCTCCCGTGCGCGAGCCGGGGAAACTCCACGACGAAGGCCCGCGCGGACAGGAAGGTCGTCGCCACGCTCACCATCCGGGCCACGATCCGCTCCGGCAGCGCCCACACCCGCTGTTCCAGGTGCCGCACCAGGCGCAGGAGTTCCACCTGCGGGTGCGTACGGTGAAACCGGAGGACCCCTCCGTTCAGAGAGCGGTTCACGGCGGCGGACGCGGCGTCGAATGCGGCGATGGCGTCCGCCGTCCCCTCGGCCGCGACCCGCTCGATCGCGTTCCGGAACGCCGCGAGGTCCTCCGCGTCGACCCGGTCCTCCCCGAACCGGGCGAATCCCTGCATCAACGCCTCGCGCGCGGCGTGGCCGGCATCTTCGGCCGGTTCGGCCCACCGGGTCACCACCAGCCCGTCTGCCTCGCAGACGTGCAGTAGGCGCGGGGCAAGGCCGGACTCCTGGAAGGCGCGGTATCGTGCGATGATCTCCCGGAACTGCACCGGGGGGCGTTGCTCCGGCGCGAGCGGAAAGATGATCGACGCCGTGGGTGGGCGAGTGCGCACGATCTTGACGTGCGCTAGGCCGGCGGACGTGCGCACGCGCGCGCTGGTCTGCGTGCGGTCCGAGACGTCCGCGGCCTCGAGCACGCGCTCCCCCATCAGCCGCTCGAGCTTCGGGATGGCCGCGCGGATGACGTCCTGCCGCCAGCGGAACGCGAGCGATTCATCTGCTGGGGGAAAGGGGGCAGGCGTCTGGCGTGAGATGAGCGCGAAGAACCGATCGTACACATCGTCTGCCGAGAAGTGGGCGCGCACCCATCCGTGGCCGTTCGCGCCCTGCCAGACGGACCGCTGCGGATTGCGGAGGTACCCTGTTAGCACGTTCGCCAGGGACTGCGCGCAGTCCACAGGCACCAGCTCACCGGTCAGCCCCTCGATCACCGTGTCCTGGAACCCTCCGATGCGGCTGGCCACGACGGGGCACCCGCACGCCATTGCTTCGACCGCCACCAGCCCGAACTGCTCGAAGGTGGAAGGGACCACGGTCACGGAGCTCCGGGAGTAGAGCTCCGCCATTCCCTCGACCTCCACGTGCCCCCACACCTGCAGCCGGCCCTCCCGCCGCAGCCGCGCGAGTCCGGGGTGGATGAGGGACAGCTGCAGCAGAAAGTCCCGTTCGGCGTCGTCTCCCCCCGCGATCCACAGCCCGAATGCCGGCAGCGCGGCCAATCCGTCAAGGATCAGCAGCGCGTCGAGAAGCGTGCTCAATCCCTTCCTGGAAGCGAGCGGCCGACCGGCGAACAAGATCACCGGGATTTCGCGGTCTGCGGTCGAAGACCTCGGTGTCGATTCCAAGTGGAACATAGTGGATGCAGGACGCGTCGATGGAAGGATAGAAGGCGGCCAGCTCGGCGCGCTCCGAGGTGGAGCAGGTCACGATTCGTGATGCGTGGCTGAAGACGGTGTCTTCAGCCTGGAGCCAGGCGTCCGAGACCTTTTCGGGCGATTCACCGGCCGCGCGGCGCGCGCGGCCCAGGGCGAGCACGTAGTGGACATGATCCACCGCGCCACGGGGATAGAGACGCGCGACCACCAGCCCGGAATTCCAGTTGTAGCTGACGGCGGTGGTGACCCGACGGGCCTGGAGCTCCGGAATCGCCGTGACGGCGAGCGCCGCCTCGTCTAGATAGAGTTCGTACCTGTAATAAGGAATCGGCTGCGGCGGTCCCGCGGCCACGCGGATGATGCGGCAGAGCTCTCCAAAGTCCTGCGTGGCTGGCTTCTCGAGCGAATCACGACGGGTGACGAAGGTGACGCGGGCGCCACGCCGCACCAGATGGCGGCCCAAGTCGAACATCACCTTGTGAGAGCCGCCGCGGGGTCCATGTCCGGCGGGTTCGAACGGATCGTCCGTCAGGCAGAACAGGGCAACATGAATCGGAGCCATAATCAGCAGTTATCGACCTCGCCTCCATGGCCTTGGAGGCATCGATCGGAGCCACGAAAACGCGCATCGCCGCTCAAGACGCGGCGTCGTCGACCCGTCCCCAGCGAGGTTACGCGGGGCATGCGGCCGACACCTGTGGACGCAGACCGGCCACACACCCTGACAGCCGCATCCGGCACATGCCTTCATCTGCCTGGTTCACGTGAACTGTTGCCTTGTCCGTCGGTTGATCGGGTTCAGAAGTCTCCGGTGCCGATCGGGCCGCCCGCATCCGACGAGCGAAGGCCCTGCAACGGTTTCGTTGCAGGGCCTTCGTACGCCCCGGAACCTGTGCTGCCGGAGATCCTGCGGGGCTTCGGCCGCGCAGCCTCGTCAGCGGATCCATACCGGAAAGATCCTGCCGCCCGTCGAAGTCGTCCCCGCTGCTTGAGGGTGTCGTCGATCACCCTGCGCATTCGCGGATCGTCGCAGGGTAGCCACGTATTGCAGAGCATGCCGACCTCGTGACGCTCTGAACGACCACGCGGTCAGCGGACTGCACCGAACACCAGCACCAGCGTGCCGGCATGCGCGTGGGCGCCGCGAAAGTCCTGGAGCAGAGCTCGCCGCCGCCGGCGGGGAGGGCACGCGGCGCCCGGCCGGCGAACGCAGGTCTACCCTGCAGCGCCAGTCCGTGCGGTCCTCTGCCGGGGCGGCCGTCAGCGTGGTGACTGGTGCGGCCGGTTCCCTGGCCGGCCGGCGCTCCGCCCAACTGAGCACGAGAAACCATGGTCAACCCGGTGACACCTGCCTTTGTCGAGCGAGAGTTCGAGTATCATGATGAGGCGGGAACCCGTCCGGTCCTGCTTAGCATCTCGAAGCCGGAGTGCGCCCTGGAGCCGGATGGTGATTGGCGGTGTGCGGTTGAGTTCCTTGGATTGCCCGGGGAGGAGGGGGCGTTCTACGCCGTCGGGGTAGACTCTACAAGCACTGCTGCTCGGCCTCTCCGCAGTCACCGCATGGCTTGGAGCCATGCGCGCCCGCGGCTCCGAGCTCATCCGGGAGGGGCCGGCGGCGCTGGGAATCGCAGGATACCACCAGCCCGAGTGAGGGCGTCTCAGCCTGACTGCGGTACGGCGATGCGCGCTCCGGGTGTTCTGTCCCGCCAGCCGGACGGTGCAGGCGTGTGCGCCAGCCGAGCACGGAGGACATCGCGGGCGTCCCCGCTGCCGGCGACAGAGAGCAACCTGCCGTCCCTAAGTGAGGCGTTAAGCTGCGCCGGCTGTTCGGACGGGGCATCCCTGCGCGCCCGCCGTCGACGTGGCAAACGAAGGCACGGGGATCGCTGCGCCTCAGCGGTCCCCGTGCCTGTGTGAGGTGGAATAGGTGTGGGATAGGTTGGGCTGCAAACCCCGGCATCTGAGGGGGTAAATTCCGGGAGGTGGTACGGGAAGGGTTGGATATTCTGGAGAGGTGTTTGTAGGCAGGGGAGGCGGGCCTCTGACAGCGAGCCGCACCACGTGGCCGAGGTGTGGCGGCTCGCGGCGCAATTGCAGACCAAGGCGGCGCAGCGGCTGGAGGCTCGCTTGCACGCGCTGGCGCGGGCGGGCGCCTCCGATGGGCACCCGGATGCGTTCACCGCAGTCGCGTGAGCGTGGGCGGCTGCGCGACGGACGGGCCCTGCCGCGGCTGCGTGAGGCGGAAATCCCCACGTGCGAAGACCCGGAGGCCGGCGCGCGCGAGTACGTGGAATTGCGCGCACGCTGGGAGCCGGACATCGAGGCGGTCGCGCCCGCGCTCGGCTACCGCATGGAGAAAGTGGACACGTCGGGGTACGGCGGGGCCTCGCGCGCCGCGGGCGGCTGAGGATCGGAGGCCTGGAGCCCCACGCGTGAACACCGGACGCGTAGCAGTTTCGCCCACGGAGCTCGAAACTCCTCGAGCGGGTTTTGTGCGTCGTCACCACCCTCAGGTTTCAGTCGGACGACCGTGTATGTTTTTGTGTATGTTTCTATCCGCGCAGACCCCACCATTTCGCGTTCTCGAGGCCGCATACCTTATCAAAAAATCCAGCAACTCCGCCATCTTGCTGTGTTTTGATGCTCAATCTACATAGATGGGGTTCAGGGGGTCGCCGGTTCAAATCCGGCCGTCCCGACTAGGACAAGCGAAGGCCCTGCATCGTGTTGCGATGCAGGGCTTTTGCGCGTCTGAGGACTTGTATGTTTGTTCCGGGCCATTAGAAGCAGCCGCTAGCGAAGTTGACCGCGTTGCTATCCGAATCCCTCGTCATTCAATACGGATGTCGTGCGAAAATCGCGACGATCACTGGTCGGGCCCCGGTAGCAGGGGTAATCCAAGTTCCTTCAGGAACCCGTTGTGCTTCGCCGTTGCTTCCCGGATCAGCTCCTCGATCTGTACCAACTCCTTGTGTGTGGCCGACAGATCGATCTCGACTTCCTCCTCCGCCGTGCTGACATAGCGAGAGATGTTCAGGTTGTAGTCGTTGGCTTCGATTTCGGCCATCTCCACCCGCCTCGCGTACCGCTCGACTGGCTTCTCCGGCCGCTGCTGGTAGGTGTCGACGATCCTCTCGATCTGCTCGTCGGAGAGGTAATTTTGTCGCTTGCCCTTCTCGTAATCTTCGGCCGCGTTGATGAACAGGACGTCATCGGGCTTCTTGCACTTCTTCAGGACGAGGATGCAGACGGGGATGCCGGTCGAGTAGAACAGGTTGGCCGGAAGGCCGATGATGGTGTCGATGTGCCCGTCTTCGAGGAGCTTGCGGCGGATCTTCGCCTCCGCGCCACCCCGGAACAAGACCCCGTGCGGCAGGATGATCGCCATCACGCCGTCATCCTTGAGGTAGTGAAACCCGTGCAGCAAGAAGGCGAAGTCCGCCGCCGACCTTGGTGCCAGCCCGTAGTTCTTGAAGCGCACATCCTCGCCCAACGCTTCGTTCGGATCCCAGCGGTAGCTGAACGGCGGATTGGCGACCACGGCGTCAAAGTAGGGCTTCTTAGCCGGGTTCGTCTCGCGGAGCATGTCCCACTCGTTGTCCAGCGTGTCGCCGTGGTAAATCTCGAACTCTGAGTCCTTCACCCCGTGCAGCAGCATGTTCATCCGCGCGAGATTGTACGTCGTGATGTTTTTCTCCTGCCCATAGATCTTCCCGATGCCGCGCGGTCCCATTCGCTTGCGGACGTTCAGCAGCAGCGAGCCCGAGCCGCAGGCAAAGTCCATCACGCCGGCAAGGTAACTCCGCTTCCCGGTCCTCGGCTCTTGGCTGTCGAGCGTCACGATCGCGGAGAGGATGTCCGAGATCCGCTGCGGGGTGTAGAACTCACCGGCCTTCTTCCCAGAGCCCGCGGCGAACTGGCCGATCAGGTACTCGTAGGCGTCACCCAGATTGTCACTGTCCGTCGACAAGAACCCGGCAAGACCCTCCGCAATCTTGGTGATGATCGTGCAGAGCTTAGCATTCCGATCCGTGTAGGTCTTGCCGAGCTTTTCGGAGCCGAGGTTGATCTCCGAGAACAATCCCGAAAAAGTGCTCTGGAAAGACTCGGTTTCGATGTACGTGAAGCCGGCTTGGAGCGTCTTCAGCAACTCGCCGTCTTGGGTGCGTGCCATGTGCGCAATGCTGGCCCAGAGATGCTTGGGGCGGATGACGTAATGCGCCTTGAGCCGCATCTGCTTCTCGAATGCCGCCACGTCTCCCGGATTCTCCGCATACCAGACCGACAGCGGCGACCGGCCACCGTTGCCGGTGGTGTCCGGGTTTGGGTAGTCCCGCCCGAGTTCCTTTCTCGCCGCCTGCTCGTAGTTGTCCGAGAGGTAGCGGAGGAACAGGAATGCGAGCATGTAGTCGCGGAAGTCGTCCGCGTTCATCGCCCCACGCAGTTGGTCCGCGATAGCCCAGAGCGTCTTGCCGAGCTGTTTCTGGTTGTGCTGGATCACACTGCTTCCGTGTTTGCAGGCTCCGGAAAGAGCTCGCGGTTGAATGGGTGTCGCTCCACGAATCCCCTTAGGATCGTGAGAAAGAATTCCTTCGTATCTTCGCCCATCTCTGCTGGCTCGTACATCGAATACTTGCCATGGCTCAAGAGATCGACGAACCGCTGGTGCAGGATCCCGTCCGCGTCGTCCGCGACCTCCTTGATGCACGCGGCGAAGTGGCGGTGGCCGAGGAACAATGCAGTCTTCTCGAGAATGCTGCGCAAGATGTTGAAGTGGAACGTCTTGGCCTGGCCGCTCTGTGCCACGTGCCAGAGGTCCTTCAATGCGGCGACGTGGTAGAATTGCGGCGTGTCGCCGTTCTGTTGGTCAAGAAGGTAGCCGTTCGTCTGGCGATCTCGCTTCAGGACGTATTGCAGTGCTCCGTTCCTGCCAACGTGATTGTTCAGTTCATAGTGCAGGACGTTGAAGAACAGCGCGTGATGGGTGGACACCACCGTCTTGATCGGGCGCTGTGCCTCGCGGTAGAGCTGGAGGAGGTGGTTGCCGACAACGATCGCGTTGTGTTCATCTAGGGACGAGATGGGGTCGTCGATGTAGACGTGCTTGACCCAATTGTACGCTTCCGCTCCATCGAGGGCGAGTTGGAGGATTGCCAGAAAGAAGCACCAGATGAAGATGTTCTCCTCTCCACGCGATATTTTGATCCCGTCCACCTCCTCCGTCCGGGCTTCGTCGCCGTCGCCGCTCAAGACGTTGCGGGAAAAGGTCACTCTCGCGCTGGTGATCGTGCCGGTATGCGCGTCGAACTCGAAATTGGTCCTGAAGCCAAAGTCCGCGTAGCGGTCCAGCAGCGGCCGGATCCGATTGTCGATCTCCAGTTCGTTGAGCCCGACGAAGAAGCGCGATGCTGCGTTGAGCTTCAGCGTACGATACTCATCGTTCTCCAGGTCGTTGTCCCATGAGAACAGATCTTCGGTGAAGGCGTTGAAATACAGTGTGTCTTGGCTATGCTCTTCCCCGCTCTCATCCGCCACCTTCCCCAGGGTCTTTGAAGGCCATGGATAACCGTGTTTTGCCGGTCCCGTTAAAGGCGTACAGCAGCACAAACGGGCTCTTCTCGGGCTTCTTCTCGGCCTTGGCGTCAAGCACAGATCGCAGGTGCCCGGCGAGTTCGGGAAGATTTGCGTAGCGCGTCTCGCTCATTGCGACACCTCCTCCAAACTCGGGAAGAGCTGCTGTAGAAGCCCCTGTTTGTGCTGCCTGAGGGTGTCAATCCTGCGAGCCTGTGCGGCGATCTGGCCGTCGAGAGAGGAGAGGCACTCAGCGATGTGTCGCTGTTCCGGAATGGTCGGAAGCGCAATTTCGTAACTGCCAAGCTTCTCAAGTGTGACTCTCGTGATTGCCTGTCCTGACATGGAGTTTCTGATCATTGTTTGATGTCTATCAGACATCAAAGATTGGAATAGAAACTGCTGCGTCACTTCTGACACATTGCCACGCAGTACGGCAACACTCGAAAGTAGCGAGAACTCGTAGTCGAGTGAGTTTATCGCACAATTCCCCGTGTTTGCTCCATCCTTAGTCAACAACACGTCGTGCTGTTGAACCGGACACCGCGCGAAGATCTCACGGTGTTCCTCCTCGGAGATGCATGACGCCGTTGTGGTGTCTAACCAGCCCTGGCGGATGTTCCTAGATGTCAAGTAAGGCCGCGGTCCATCCTTCGACTTAGGTGAGAAATGAGTACCATCCATGATCCTCTCACAAATGCTTCGCAACTCTCGCTTTTTCCACCTTGGGGCGCCTTCGAATATCGGAAAACGCAGCCGCGGTACGCCCTCACCCGGGTCGGGGAAAAGCTGTTGCGACAGCCCACGCCGGTGCTGCCGCAGGGCCTTGAGCTGCCGGTCCTCCGCTGCAATAAGGTCATCTAGCGAGCCGAGGCAGTCAGCGATCTTCTGCTGCTCGGCCTCGGTCGGTGGGACGGGGATCTGAATAGCCGAAATGCGGTTTGCCGATATGCCGTAGACCTTTGCTCCCTGAGCTTCCTTCTTGATCCCGGCGCGGACAGCGGCGGACTGGAATAGTTGCCCGCCAAAACCTACGACTGGAACGCTGCCTCGCCGGGTCGCGAGAATGGTGTGTGTCCCGGCGATAACGCGTTCGCCGTCTAGAGAAACAACTTCGATTGCTTTTCCGACGTCATCGAGATCTTCAGACGCGTCGGCAAGTACTATGTCACCTTCGTCGCAGAAGTCGGCAAATCCACTCGGGGCGGCATCCGGATTGACGAAGGGAACAGACTCGTTGCCCACTCGAAAAAGTGGCTTGAACCTCGTATGGATATCACCATAATGGATGTTCCTGATCGTTCCGGTTTCGTAGTTGAGTTTGTCCCTCGACAGTGTGTTACTACGCTTCAAGGCATACAAGTCAGCAAATTTCAGGGCCAACCAAGCCGGACCGTCTCGAAACTCTGGAAACCGCAGCTTCGGAACTGTCATCGCGCCGCCCCCTGCTCATAAGCGTTGAGGCCCGAGATGTCCCGGCCGTGGGCGCGCCTGTTCAGGAGGGGGACGAGTTCGGACATGAGGGCGAGTTCCCGCTCGCGGCGCTCGCGCCAGCCCAGGCCGAGCGGCTCCATCAGGTCAGTGAGCTGCTCGCCGTCGAAAATCATGCGTCGGAGAATGGTTTCCACGAAGGATGAGAGCGCCTCGGTCGTGAGGCCGTGGGCGCGAGCGAGGTCGGCGATTTCCTTGGCCTGCTTTTCGGCTTTGAACTGATCGTAGCCCCTGCGGATGGCGGCCTCATCGAGGCCTTCCCCTTCCTTGAGCGAGCGTACGTACTCGGTAATGACGTCCCGCTCATCGAGGAACTTGGCGTCGGACTGGATCAGGCCGATGAGCTGCTCGCGGCTGATCTGGAGCTTCTTCGGGTCCTGCTTCGAGAATCTGGCAATCAGCTGCATGATGTAGTCGTAATCGATCACGGCGGACGCGAAGAGGACGAACTCGAAGTCGAGCTGGTCGATCTCGGAGTCGTTCGGCTCGCTTTCCCCGCCGGGCGTACCTTGCTGCTCCTTGAGACGCTGTGCGGTCTCCAGGTAGACGCCGCGGAAGGCACGCAGGTCATCCCGCGAGAGGGTCTGTTCGATCTTCTCCCGCTGCTCGCCGGTCAGATCCGTGTACTGGTCAAGCTGGGTCTGGAGGCGCTGGACCGTCTTGAACCGCTTGATGAACTGGACGCGGGCGTCGTCTCCCTTCAAGCTGTTGGCTTGGTGGGGCGTGGGTTCCAGTCCCTGCGACTGCATGAACTCGCCCAGATCGGCAACGGCCTTCCGGAACTGCTCGATCACAACCGGGGCTTTGTCGACCAGCCAGATCTCGCGGGCACGGCCGGCGTGCCTACCGGAGAACAGTGCGATCGCGGCATCGACGTTGTCCTGCTGCTGTCGAAAATCGAGAATCTGACCGAAGGGCTTGGTGGCGTTCAGAACGCGGTTGGTGCGGCTGAACGCCTGGATCAACCCGTGGTACTTGAGGTTCTTGTCGACGTAGAGGGTGTTCAGGTACTTCGAGTCGAAGCCGGTGAGCAGCATGTCGACGACGATCGTCACGTCGATCTTCTCCGCACCCTTGTGCGGCAGGTCGCGGTTGGGGAACTGCTGGTCCTTGATGCGCTGCTGGATATCCTGGTAATACAGGTCGAAGTTGTTGATGTCGTGGATCGTGCCGTACCGCACGTTGTAATCGCCGATGATCGCCCTGAGCGCGGCCTTCTTCCCTTCGGGGTCTTGCTGGTTGTCTTCCTTCTCCTGGGGGAGATCCTCCTGGATCTGCTGGATATCCCGGTTGCCCTCCGCGGGCGGCGAGAAAACGGCGGCAACCTTGAGCGGGACGAACGCCGCATTGGACGCCTGGCGTTCGGCCTGCAGCTGCCGGAACACCTCGAAGTACTCGATGGCGTCGTTGATCGAGGCGGTTGCGAGCAATGCGTTGAAGCGCCGGTCCCCAGTCGCGAAATCGTGCTTGTCGAGAATGGCCTTGACGACCGCCTGCTTCGTGAGCGTCTGGCCCGGCTTCGGTGCGGACGCGCCCTCGGGCTTGAAGTAATCGACGTGGAAGCGAAGAACGTTCTGGTCCTCGATCGCGTGCGTGATGGTGTAGGCGTGCAACTCTTTCTGAAAGATGTCCGCCGTGGTCCGGAACATCCCGATATCGCCCTCGATCCGCTTTACGGTCGCGTTCTCATCGAAGATGGGCGTACCGGTGAACCCGAAGAGCTGCGAATTCGGAAAGAAGTTCTTGATGGCCTGGTGATTATCGCCGAATTGCGAGCGATGGCATTCGTCGAAGATGAAGACCATCCGCTTGTCGCGGAGCGGTTCGAGGCGCTGCTTGAACGTCGCACGCCCGTGGACGTGATTCTTCCCGCCATTCTCCTCCAGGGCGAGCCCGAGCTTCTGGATCGTGGTGACGATGACCTTGTCCGCGTAATCGTCGGACAGGAGGCGGCGAACCAGTGCCGCGGTGTTGGTGTTCTCCTCTACGCAGTTTTCCTGGAAGCGGTTGAACTCCTCGCGGGTCTGGCGATCCAGGTCCTTGCGGTCGACCACGAAGACGCACTTGTGGATGTTCTCGTTCGTCTTGAGGAGGGTCGAAGCCTTGAAGGAGGTGAGCGTCTTCCCCGATCCAGTCGTGTGCCAGATGTAGCCGTTGCCGCAGTTCTGGTCGATGCTGTCGATGATGGCCTTGACGGCGTAGACCTGGTACGGCCGCATCATCAACAGCTTCTGCTCGCTGGCGATGAGGACCATGTACTTGCTGATCGTGTGCCCAAGCGTGCACTTGGTGAGGAACCGATCGGTGAAATCGTCGAGGTGGCGAATCGCGGTGTTGTCCTCGGCCGCGTACTGGTAGATCGGAAGGAAGCGCTCGTTCGCGTCGAAGGCGAAGTGACGGGCGTTGTTGTTCGCGAAGTACCACGTATCCGTGCGGTTGCTCACGACGAACAGCTGGACGAAGCAGAGAAGCGTGTTGGTGTAGCCATTGCCCGGGTCGTTCTTGTAGTTGACGATCTGCTCCATCGCCCGCCGGGGGCTGGTCCCAAGCGTCTTCAGCTCGATCTGAACCACGGGGACGCCGTTGATCAGGAGGATGACGTCATAGCGGTGATGGCTGCTGTCGGTGTTGATCCGGAGCTGGTTGACGACCTCGAAGGTGTTCTTGCACCAGTCCTTGATGTTGACGAGGGTGTAATTGAGGGGTGTACCGTCGTCACGCACGAAGGCCTCCCGGTTCCGGAGGGAGCGGGCGGCTTTGTACACGTCTGGCGTGACGATCCCGTCGAGGAGTCGTTGAAACTCTCCATCCGTGAGGTGGACGCGATTGAGAGCCTCGAACTTCTGCCTGAAGTTCGCTTCGAGTGAAGCTCGGTCGCGAATGTCGGCGCGATAGTCGAACTTCAGGCCCACAAGCCTTTCGATAAGCGACTGTTCGAGTCGGATTTCCGGCGTGATCATCGCCATCCTGAGAACTCTTTTCCCGCGTCGCCTGCGGAATCGGGTGCAAGGCGGCGAAGAGCCTCAGCCGTTACCCCACGGCTTCCAGAGGGGGCGAGGTGTAGATCGCTTGTCTCAGCGGTCGTCATCAGGGCGCTAATTCGTGTTGTTCGTTGCATCCGGCTGAGTCTCCGGGCCCTGCTTGGCCCCCTCAAAGAGGCACAGCGACGCCGATCCGGGGTTTGTCCCAGCGGTGGCCCAAAGAGGTCTTCGCGGCAGATAATGGGCTTGGAAACGTGGGGGGTTCGGAACGTGGTCGAGCGGAGCGTATCATAACGAATATCTGTTTCCTAGCCAATGCGCCGGCTCACGAACCTCCTTGCGCTGGGCGCGACCCTCTCGCGGGCATACGCTGAATCCAGTTTCCCCGGATCGGTACAACCGCCACCTTCAACCGGCGGACCGTGTATGTTCTTGTGTCTGTTTCTACCCCGCAAACCCCGGTTTCCAGCGCAGCACCGCCGGTCAAGAACGCCGTCTTGCGCATCTACCACGTGAGTTGGCTTGAATGGGGTTCAAGGGGTCGCCAGTTCGAATCCGGCCGTCCCGAACGGGATAAGCGAAAGGCCCTGCATCGTCTTTCGATGCAAAGCCTTCGTTTGTCAGGCCAGCGACTCCATGTTGACGCGCGACGATCGCGCGAGCGAGCGGTGCGGTGCTGCTGTTGCACACCCGCTTCATGCTCTATCCGCCGCACACGCACGCCATCCGGCCGGGCGGACGAGCGCGCGCCGCCGCGGTCAGCCCGCGCTCACCCCCCGCACCCCGGCGAACGCCTGGTTGCGGAACACGCAGTCGAGCTGGTTCACGGAAAGGTCGTTGTCGTCGTAGTTCACGGGGGTGGCGAAGACGAGGGAGAAGCCGCGGGCCTGCATCTCCTGGATCATCTCGGGGAGGAGGAGCTCGCCCTCGTACAGCGGGTGCAGCGACAGCTCCAGCTGCACCGCCATCACCTGGTCCAGCACGCCCTCGGCGCCGCGGATCACGGCGGGCTCGAAGCCCTGCGTGTCGACCTTCAGGTAGATCGACCGCCCGGTGCCCCGCACCTCGCCGAACACCGAGTCCAGCCGGCGCACGCGGATGCGTTCGGTGCGCACCACCCCCGCCCGCCCGTCCAGCGCACGCATCTCCGGGCGCACGGGGAGGAGCGAGCTGTACACCGAGTACTCCGACACGTTGATCGCCGCCTCGCCGTCGGTGTCGCCCATCCCCTCGTTGCGCGCGTCCCAGAGCGGGTCACGGTCGGCCTTGGCCTTCAGCTCCTGGAACTCGCGCGAAAGCGGCTCGAACGACACGATCCGCCCCGCGTATCCCCACGCCCGCAGGTACACGCCGTACTGGCCGGTGTTGGCGCCCACGTCCAGCACCGTGTCCACGCCGTAATGCTGGATCAGCGTGGCCAGGTTCGGCTTGGCCCGCATCAGGTCGACCCCGAACTTCCGCAATACCCGCCGAAACGCGATCTCGTGTGTCATCCTGGAAAGACGTCGTGATGGAGAGGGAAACGTCGAAAGGAACGCCGAAGCGGCGAGTGCCGCCCGGCCGGGGCACGCGCCGCCGTCAGATTCCGTCGGCGCGCGCCACCGAGTAGCCCCGCCACCGGCACACCCGGCACTCGCGCCGCGACGCCGAGGGAAGCAACCATCGCACCACCCGCATCGGAACAGACGGGCGGAGGCGCTCGGTGCGCTCTCCGCAGCGCGGACAGCACACCCCTTTCACGAACAGCGTGAGCACGGGTCAGCCCAGGGCCAGGAGTTCCCGCTCCGCGCGCCGGGCGGATCCCGGCGCGCGGCCCGACCCGCGGTGCTACGAACCGGAAAGGTGCGAGAGCGGCGCGCCCGGCTGGTGCAGCAGGTTGTGGTACAGCCGCATGGTCTGGCGAGCCACCTGGCCCTCGGTGAACTCGTTCAGCGCGATGCGCCGCCCCGCCTCGCCGTAGCGCTTGCGCAGCTGCGGCGAGGCCAGCAGCTCGCCGATGGCGGTGGCCAGCGCCTCGGCGCTCTTGGCGGGGACCAGGGTGCCGTTCTCGCCGTCGCGCACGATCTCGCGGCAGCCGGGGATGTCGCTGGCCACGATGGGGCGCCCCGCGGCCGCCGCCTCGAGCAGCACCTTGGGCACCCCCTCCTTGTAGAAGGTGGGGAGCGTCACCACGCTCGCCCGCGCCATCAGCGAGGGCATGTCGTCCTGGTGCCCCCACCACTCCACCACCCCCTCGTCGTTCCACCCGCGCAGGCACGCCTCGGGGACCATCGTCGGGTTCCCGTCGTCGGGCGCGCCGGCCAGCACGAAGCGCGCGTCGCACCCGCGGTCGCGCAGCAGGCGCGCGGCCTCCACGAAGGTGCCGACGCCCTTGTCCCACAGCATCCGCGAGGGGAGCACCACCACCGGCCGGCCCGGGGGAGGCGGGGTGGGGACGAAGCGGTCGCAGTCGACCCCCGAGCCGCGGATCAGCACGGTGCGGTCGGCCGCCACGATCCCCTGGTCGACCATCAGCTCGCGGTCGTCCGGGTTCTGGAAGATCGCGCAGCCGCGCCCCAGGGCGATGCGGTACAGGTGCTGGATCACCATGTGGAAGCGCCGCGCCTCCTGCTCGGACGAGAACATCGTTCCGAGCCCCGTGATGGCGTTCACCACGCAGGGCACCGCCGCGGCGCGCGCCGCCAGCGAGCCGTACAGCACCGGCTTGATGGTGACGTGGTGCACCAGGTCCGGCCGCACGCGGCGGTAGAGCGACGCCAGCGAGAAGAGCGCGCTGGCCTCTTCCGAGAGCCGGCTCCCCTTCCGCGAAAAGGTGATCGGGTGGAAGGCCAGCCCCTCGTCGCGGATGCGCGACGCCTGGCCGGTGTCGGTGCTCGCCACGCACACCTCGGCGCCCAGCTCGCGCGCCGCCCGCGCCAGCGGAAGCCGGTGCGAGAGGAAGAACCAGTCCACGTTCACCACGAACAGGATCCGCGCGCCGGCCAGCACCGGCTCGTCGGCGCTTCCGTCGTGGGTGATCCAGGGATGCCGTTCGGTGCCGGCGACGGTGGCACTCATCCTACCTCTTCACGCAAGAGATTTCCGCTCGTTTCGTTTTGATTCGATTGCACCGACCGACCGCCCTGGTGCAGCCATGCCTGGAACATCAGCACCGTCCACAGCGCCTGCGCGTGGTTGCCGCGCCCCCGCAGGTGCTGGCGCCAGCGGGCGCGCACCGGCTCGGGGTTCAGGTACCCGTCGGCGCGGAGCGTACGCTCGTCCAGCAGCTCCTCGGCCCAGGCGCGCAGCGGGCCGCGCAGCCAGCTCCCCACCGGCACGCCGAACCCCATCTTGGGCCGGTCGATCAGCCGCTCCGGCACGTGCCGGTACAGCACCTGCCGCAGCGCCCACTTCCCCACACCGCCGCGGATCTTCATCTCCAGCGGCAGCCTCCAGGCGAAGGCCACCACCGCCGGGTCCAGCAGCGGCACGCGCGTCTCCAGGCTCACCGCCATGGCGGCTCGGTCGACCTTGGCCAGCACCCCGTCGGGGAGGTAGCCGGTCATGTCGCGCCGCATCATCCACTCGGCCACGTCGCCGCCGGCGCGCGGCGCGCCGCCGGCGATACCGGCGCCGGTCCCCGACTGGCCCAGCACCACCCACCCCGGCTCCCAGTTGCGCACCACGGCCTCGTACAGCTCGGCCGGGGTGGCGGCGCCCAGGCCGGCGGCCAGCTTGGCGGCGCGGTCGGCCAGCTGCGGCTGCCCCGCCAGGGCGCCCACGCGCTCCCAGGTGGCGGGCGGGAGCGCGGTGATCCCCCGCCCCGCCGCGCGCCGCAGCGGCGCGGGGATCCACCGTGTCCGCGAGCGGATCCGCCGCCCCCATACGTGGCGGTTGTAGCCGCCGAACAGCTCGTCGCCGCCGTCGCCCGAGAGCGCCACCGTCACCTGCCGCCTCGCCACCGACGACACCAGCCAGGTGGGGATCTGCGAGGCGTCTGCGAAGGGCTCGTCGTACATCGCCGGGAGGCGGTGGATCACCTCGCGCGCCTCGGCGGCCGTGGCGCGGTGCTCGGTGTGCTCCGTTCCCAGGTGGCGCGCCACCTCGCGCGCGTACGGCGCCTCGTCGAAGCCGCGCTCGTCGAAGCCGATGGTGAAGGTGCGCACCGGCCGCTCCGCCCGCGCCTGCATCAGCGCCACCACGGCCGACGAATCCACCCCGCCGGAGAGGAAGGCGCCCAGCGGCACGTCGGCCACCATCTGCCGCCCGACCGAGGCGCCGATCAGCGCCTCGAGCTCGTCGACCGCCGCCGTCTCGCCGCCACGGAAGGGGTCACGCGCGCCGGCGTCGGCAACCTCTTCCACCGACCAGTACGGTTCGGGGCGTGCCTCGGCGGCGCCGCGCGGCACCCGCAGCAGCGTTCCCGGCGGCAGCTTGTGGATCCCCCGGTAGATGGAGCGCGGCGAGGGGACGTAGGCGTAGCGCATGTACTGCGCGAGCGCCGTCCGGTCGATCTCGCCCGTCCACTCCGGGTGCCGCTCCAGCGCCTTCAGCTCCGAGCCGAACACCAGCCGCCCGCCCAGCCAGCCGTAGTAGAGCGGCTTCTCGCCCAGCCGGTCGCGGCACAGGGCCAGCGTCTCGCTCTCGCGGTCCCACAGCGCGAAGGCGAACATCCCCCCGAAGCGCTCCACCGCCGCGCGCACCCCCCACTGCTCCACCGCCGCCAGCAGCACCGCCGTGTCGGAGTGGCCGCGGAAGCGGTGGCCCAGCCCCTCCAGCTCGCGCCGCAGCTCGCGGAAGTTGTAGATCTCGCCGTTGAACGCCACCACGTAGCGCCCGCTCGCCGACACCATCGGCTGGTGCCCCTCGGGCGACAGGTCGACGATGGAGAGGCGGCGGTGGCCCAGCGCCACGCCCGGGCCGGGGTCGGCCCAGACGCCCGCGTCATCGGGCCCGCGGTGCCGGAGCGCGCCCGCCATGCGGGCCGCGATCTCGGACAGGTCGTCGCGTGCTCCACGACCGGGGCCATGGAGCAGTCCAGCAAAACCGCACATCCTCTTCCACGAATATTCAGGCGAGAAAAACGGGTGAGGCAGGGCTCTCTCACCTGTACGAACCGATGGATTTCAAGAATCGGACCGCTGGGTCGAGCAGATTTTGTTAAAAGTCGGTCCACTACCACGGGATACCCCGCCCCCGGAGGGACGCCTGTACGTCCAGCGCATCCATCCCTTTGCCGTTTTTGCACTTACCTGCCTGTAGCGCTGCGGCCCGCATCAGCAAAAGCGCTACCGGGATGTCTCGTGTAGAGGCGTGTCACGCGGTTGCAAATTTTTGGATTCACCGCACCACGACGGGGGATGGATCCACTCGCGATCCGATCCCCCGTTTCGTTTCGACTCGCGCCTCCGCACCTCCGCATCTCCCCTTCGCCCGGAGCGGCGGATCCGCGCTCGCCGGTTCCGGCCGACGCCGTGCGTCACTCCCCGCGCCAGGCGTCGCCGAGCGAGCGGGTGAGATCCAGGTAGGTGGTGCCGTCTTCCACCGAGGGTTCGATCTCGGAGCCCTCGTGCCACTCGTTGAAGCTGGTGATGGTCACCCAGTCGGCGGCGGGCGCCTCGCGCCAGAAGCGGCGGTAGGCGGCGCCGTTGCCGCGGGCCAGGATGGAGCCGGGCGTGCGATACCCGGTGTCGTCGTAGCCGGGCATCACCGCGGCGGCCACGATGCGCCCCGCGCGGTGCTGGTCGCGGATCACCCCCGGGAGCGCGCCGATGTAGCTGCCGGGATCGCCCGACGGGTTGTAGAAGCACACGCCGTCGAAGGGCGCGGCCTTGCCGAACGAGGCGCCGTCACCCACCGCGAACACCCCGGTGCCCTCGAACGCGGCCACCATGTCCGCCTCCGAGAGCTCGTTGATCACCCGGGTGTAGACGAAGATCACGGGGCGCCCGTCCGCCCGCAGCCAGGCGGGGCTGGAGCCGTAGCGGGCGAGGAGGTACTCCACCTGCCCCCGCAGGATCGCGCGGCTGGGAGCCTCTTCCAGGAAGACGGTGACCTGGAACTTCTCTTCCTCGGCGATGCGCATCAGCGCCGGCATCACCCCGTCTTCGAAGGTGCCCTGGCCCCACCACGAGGCGATGAACGCGTCGACGCCCGCTTCCTTGGCCCAGCGCACGTGCTGCCGGATCACCGCCGTGTCGGCCGAGTCGTAGTAGCCCAGCTTCGGCACGTGCACGGCGTCGTACCCCGCGGGGCGCGGCGAGGCGGGGTTCCAGTGGAACCAGCGCTGGCTGGGGCCGGTGGGCGAGCCGTACCACGGGTAGTAGAAGGCCAGCACCTGCCGCGGCACCCGCGGCTGCCGGTCTTCGTTCGGCGCGAGCGTGCCGGGCTCGCTCGGCCCCTTGCACGCGGGGAGCGCGCAGACGAGAAGGAGGATCAGGAGATGGAACGCACGCCGCATGAACTCACCGCAGAGAAGGTGGGGAGGGGACGGACAGGACCGCCCGTCCCTCGCTCGAATCCGATCCGTCCGCCAACCCGGTCCGCCGATTTCACCACCCGGTCCGCCGCGTCCGCCGCCTCCGCCGCCTCCGCCGCGACGGATGTGGAGACGGACGAGCCGCCGCGGCCGCGCACGCATCGCCGCGAACGCATCCTTCCGCACCCTCCGCGGTCCGCGAAACCGCGTCTTCGGCCGATGGATCTCGAGCGACGGAAGCGACGCCACGCAATTCATCGCCCTCCGGCTTTCAAACGGGTCGTTCCTCAGCCCGCGCGGCCCAGGCGGAGCGCGACGCGGCGGGCGGCGGCGCGGGCGCGGTACCGCGCGTACAGCAGCAGCGGCCGGGGGATGCGGTTCACCGCGGCCTCGGGGCGGGTGCGGGCGCGCGCGATCTCCTGGCAGCTTTCCACCATGCGGTGGAAGCGCACCTCGGGGGCGAACCACGCTTCCCAGGCCGCGCGGGCGGCCCGCGCCATCTCGCCCCAGCGCGCGTCGTGCTCCTCGAGCAGCGCGGGGATGCGCTCGATCTCGCTCTCGCGCACGCGCAGCGAGAGCTGGTCCCAGCGCGGGCCGTCGGGCTCGACCCAATCGTCCGAGACGATCACCGGCACGCGCCCCGCCTGCAGCGTCTCGAAGAGCCGCACCGAGCCCGTCCCCACGCCGCGCGGGCAGATCACGAAGCGGCTGCGCCCCAGCAGCTCCACGTAGCTCCGCGCCTCGTCCCGCCGGTCCTTGAGGTGGACGTAGGCGTCCAGGTGCGTGGTGTCGGCCAGGTGCGCGGCGGGGTGGCGCAGCGCCAGGATGCGCGACCGCACCGGCGCGTTGCGGCGCCCGGCGAAGGAGAAGAGGAGGTCGGGCGCGGTGTTGAGCCGCGCCTCGCCCACCAGCGGGTTGGGGCCGAGCAGGTACCCCGTCGCGCGCTGCCGCCGCCGGTCGAACCACGGCGCCGGCATGGAGCAGTACACCCCGGGAAGCGCGCAGTACGGGCGGTCGTGCTCGTTGTACATGAAGGTCTTCTCCGGGTACGCGCGCACCAGCGGGTGGCGGCGCAGCACGCGGAAGAAGCCGTCGTCGTCGTAGTGCGAGTTCTCCACGAACAGGATCATCCCCGCCGCCGCCGCATCCTCGGTCACGTGGTGCACGCCGAAGCGGTCACGCGCGGCCATCTCGCGGAAGGCGGTCACCGGCTGCGCGTCGGGGTACGCGCTGGTGATCAGGACGTCCATCGCGCCCATCGCCCCGGACCGGGCGCGCCGCCGGCCTCGCGCAGGACCTCGCGGTACACGTCCGCCACGCGCGCCGCGTGCTCGCGCCAGCTGAAGCGCCCGCCCCGCTCCGCCGCGCGCCGGCGCCGCGCCTCCCACGCCGCGCCGTCCGCCTCCCGCTCGGCGAGCAGCTCCAGCACCGCGCGGGTCCACCCCGCCACGTCGCCCACGGGGCGATACCCGGCGGCGGCGCCGGCCACCTCGCGCAGCACGGGAAGGTCGCTGGCCACCACCGGCGTGCCGCACGCCAGCGCCTCGGCCACGGGAAGGCCGAACCCCTCGGCCGAGGAGGGCTGCAGCACCACGGCGGCGCGGCGGTACACCGCCGCCAGCGTGGCGCGGTCCAGGAAGGGGAGCACCACCAGCGACGGCCCGCCGATCCCCAGCTCGCGCGCGAGCGCCGCCTGCTCGCCGTCGAACGGGCCGCCCACGCGCACCAGCCGCGCGCCGGGGCGCTCGCGAAGGACGGCCGCCGCGGTGCGCAGCAGCACGTCGATCCGCTTGCGCGGCACGGTGCTCCCCACGTGCAGCAGCTCCGGCGCGTCCGCCCGCGCGGGGCCGAGCAGCCGCGCCGCCCCGGCGTCGGCCGCCGGATCGGCGCGGGGGGTGCACGCCTCGTCGATCCCGTTGTGCGCCACGCGGATTCGCTCCGCCGGCACCACGCCCAGCGCGATCGCCTCGTCCGCCACGGCCTGGCTCACGCAGACGACGCGCGCGGCGGTGCGCAGCGCCTCCATCTGCCGCGCGGCCATCGCACGGCGCCAGCGGGGGCGCGGGTCGCGCGCGGGCTCCAGCACGCAGCGGAAGGCATCCAGGTCGTGCAGGGTGACGACCAGGCGGCTGGATGGAAGGGCGCGCGCGACCTGCCCGTAGCTGTGATCCACCAGGTGGAAGAGGTCGAACGCGCCGCGGAGCGCGCGCAGCCGCCGGGGATAGTCGCCGAAGCGGTTCAGCAGCCGGTCGGCCAGCGCGGCCGCGCGCCCCCCGCCGATCGCGGGGAGGCGCTCCGCCCGCCGCACCATCGCCGGGCGCACGCGCTCGGCGCGGAACTCGGCGGCGTGCTCCGCGGCCAGGTGCTCCAGCAGGCGGTCGCCCACCAGGTCCATGCTGTGCCACCCCTCCTCGGCCATCGGGCAGACCACGGCCACGCGCGCCGGCACCGGCACGGCGGCCGGCGCGTGTCCGTGGCGCGGCGCGGCCGCGGCGGTGGGGGTGGCGGAGGGACGCATCATGGCAGCGCCGGCTCCGGCACGGGCCCGGCCCGTGGCGCGGGCACCCGCCGCGGCGCGGTGGCCGGGGCGGGCGCGCCGTAGGCCACCACCAGCAGCGCGAACCAGTAGCTGGGGTGGCGAAGGACGAAGTGGAAGAGGCTGAACATGGTCACCGCCGCGAGCGCGGCCAGGAGCTCCACCTGCCGCGCGCGCCACGCCCGCCACGCCGCCCACCCCAGGAGCGCGCAGTAGGCGATCACCCCCAGCGCGCCCGTCGCCGTCGCCCAGTCCAGGAAGGTGTTGTGCACCTCGAAGCCGCTGAACGGCTGGTCGATCCCCGCGTGCGCCCCCGGCCCCAGCCCCACCACCGGCGACGCGGCGATGGCCTTCATGGCGTTGCTCCAGATCTGGTAGCGGAGCTGCCCCTCGCCCGATGAGGAGAGGCCGCCCGCCGCCCGCGCCGCGTGCATCAGCACCCACGCGGCCACCGCGGCGCCCAGCGTGAGCAGGAACACCGGGAGCGCGCCCCAGAGCACCCCGCCGCGCAGGATGCTGCGGGTGGGGCGCGCCAGGTAGCGCCACGCCGCCACGACGGCCACGGCCGGCAGGCACACCGCCCACGCCGCCATCAGCCCGTTGCTGAGCGTGGCGACGCCCACCGCGCCGGCGCACGTGGTCACCGCCAGCCACCCCAGCCGGCGCCGCCCGCGCGTGCCGCCGGCCAGGTACAGGCCGATGAAGGGCGTGGGCACCATCAGCAGCGCGATCTGGTTGGGGTTGGTGGCCCACCCCTGGAACCGCCCGAAGATCCCCGCCACCCAGAACTCGAACGGCCCCGCGGCGGGAACGCGCAGGGCGATCACCAGGAGCGGAAAGAGCCCGGCGGTGGCGGTGGCCAGCATCACCCCCGCCGCCAGCCGCGCGCGCTGCGCCAGCTGCGTCTGGAGGAGGAAGAGCGAGACGCTGAACGCGCAGAAGGCGAACGCCAGCGAGTCGTGGTACGCGCTGCCGTGGATGGGAATGCGCAGCAGGACCTGCGAGAGGAACCCCGCGATCAGCAGCGGAACGGAGACGAACCAGAACCAGAGGATGGGCCGCGCCGCGCGCGGCACGCCCACCCCCAGCGCCTGCGAGAGGAGCGCCAGCCGCAGGGCGATCCACACCGCCAGCAGCGTTTCGCCGATGCCGACGGGGAGGCCGGGCACGCGCAGCTGCGTGGCGGTGGTCAGCACCACCCCCACGGCCACCCACGCCACCGACGCGCGCGCCGCCAGCGGCAGCCGCGGCTCGGCCGGGCGGGACGACGCGGCGCTCACCACGCCTCCAGCATGCGGGCGAAGCGGTCCACGAACATCGCCTCGCTGAACACCTCCTCGCAGCGGCGGCGGCCGGCGCGCCCCATGGCCGCGCGCAACGGCGCGTCGGCCACCAGGCGGCCCACGCGCTCCGCCAGCGCGGCGGGGTCGTCGGGGTCGACGATGAAGCCGCTCTCCCCCTCCACCACCGTCTCCTCGCTTCCGCCGGCGCGGGTGACCACGGCGGGAACGCCGGTGGCCATCGCTTCCAGGATCACGCGCCCCAGCCCCTCCTCGCGCGAGGCGAGGGCGAAGACGTCGGTGGCGCGCAGCAGGCCGCGCAGGTCGTCCATCCACCCCACGAAGGTGACGGGGAGATGCTCCGCGTCCACGCGCCGGCGCAGCATCTCCATCAGCTCCGCGCTCCCGGTGCCGGCCGGCTCGCCGGCGATGGCCAGGTGCACGGGCGCGCCCTGGCCCGCCAGCCGGGCGATCGCCTCCACCAGCGTGTCGAACCCCTTGCGGGGCGAGATGGAGCCGGCGCTGGTCACCAGCACCGCATCCTCCGGCAATCCCAGGCGGCGGCGGGTGGCGGCGCGTTCCGCCTCGCCCGCGCCGCCGGCGTAGGCATCCACCTCGATCCCCACGTAGTTCACCGCCATCTTCCCGCGCACCCGGTCGCGCACTCCGTCCGGCACCGCCTTCCCCGCCGCGTGCGAGCAGAGGACGATCTCGTCCGACGCGAGCGCCGCGAAGGTGGAGAGCGCCCCGAAGGCGTGGCCGCCCTGGATCGACCAGACCAGCCGGGTGCGGGAGAGGCGCCGCGCCAGTTGGAAGAAGAGGACGGAGCGCAGGTCGTTGGCGTACAGCACGTCGACCCCCAGCGCGCGTGCGCGCCGCGCCACCCGCGCGGCGTAGCGGACGACCCCCGCCAGGATCAGCGCCTTCCGCGCCTTCGACGCGGTGAGCGCCCGCCGCTCAAACAGGTCGATCGATTCGGGGATGGGGATGATCTCCACCGGGAGCCCCGCCTGGCGCGCCGCCTGGCTGAACGCGCCCTCGCGCCCCGTCGCCACGATCGGCTGGTGCCCGCGCGCGGCCACCCCGCGCGCGAGCGCGATCAGGCTGCGCTGCGCGCCGAAGTGCGCGTCGTGGTAGGGATCGTACATCAGGATGCGGGTCATCGTACCGCCTCCGCCGCCGGATGCGGCGCGCCGGCGGCGCACGCCTCCAGCATGGGGAGAAGCCGGTCGACCATGGTGTCGAAGGTATGCCGCGCCTCCACCCATTCCCGCCCGCCCGCCCGCAGCCGGGCGTAGAGCACCGGGTCCTCGAGCAGCGCGGCCACGCGCGCGGCGCAGGCATCGGCGTCGCCCGCGGGATAGGTGAGCGCGTTCACGCCGTGGTGCACGAACTCGGCGCTCCCTCCCGTGGCGGTGGCGACCACGGGGAGCCCGCAGGCCATCGCCTCCAGCAGGGTGAGCCCGAACGGCTCTTCCCAGATGGAGGGGAAGATCAGCAGGTGATGGTCGCGGTACACGGCGGGAAGCGCCTGCCGGTCCACGCCGCCGCGAAAGCGGACGGCCTCGTCCACCCCCAGCCGCCGCGCGAGCGCGGCCACCTCGTCGCGGTAGGCGGGGTTCACGCTTCCGCCCACCACGTCCAGCGTCACGTCGCCCAGCCCGGGGCGCGCGCGGACCCTGGCCAGCGCCTCCACCGCGGTGTGCACGCCCTTGTGCGGCACCACCTGCCCCACGTACAGGAGGCGCGTGGGCCGCTCCGGCGCACGGGGCGCGGGGGTGAAGAGCTTCGTGTCGACCCCCCAGTGCACCACCTCGGCGTGGCCGATGCGCTGCCCCGCGCGCACCGCGCCATCCAGCAGGAAGCGCGTGCAGAAGTGCACGAAATCGAACGGCGCCCCCGCCTCCACCGGCTCGGCGCCGGCGGCACGGGCGGCGGCAAGCAGCGCGGGGCGCGCCAGGCGGTTCGCCGCGCCGGGGAGGAAGCCGCCCTGCCAGAGGCGGATCCACAGGTCCTCGTGGGGATGGCGCGAGATCCACTCGTCACCCGCGAACCAGCAGAGCGGCACCCCCGCCTCGCGCGCGATCGGGACGATGGAGAGCGAGATCCCCACCGGGCACCAGACGTACACCAGGTCGGGGCGGAAGCGATCCAGCGCGCGGCGGTAGGCCGCCTGGTTGACGCGCTCCTTGGCGAAGAGCGGCACTACGCGGAAGGGGCGCGCCAGCTGGTTGAGCACCGTGCGCTTCAGGTAGAGCTTGTCGGGCCGCAGCCAGCGCCACACCCGCCCCTCGTCGCGTGGCCCATCGATCCCCCAGGTGCTGGTGAGCACCTGCACCTGGTGGCCGCGGCGCGCCAGCGCGTCAACCACGTCGCGGCACCCCAGCTCGTACCCCCCGATCGCCTGCGGGGGATACAGGTTGCTGACCACCAGGATCTTCATGCCGGGAGCGGGCCCGTGGCGGCGTCGCGCGCGGCGGCCGCGGACGCCGGCTCGCGCCCGCCGGCGAGGGCGGAGGACGAGCCGGTGGCGACGGCGTGCAGGATGTCGGCGGTGCGGCCGGCGGCGCGGGGCCAGGAGAAGGTGGCCGCGCGCTCCACCCCGCGGCGCGCGCACGCCGCGCGCAGCTCCGCGCTGTCGCCCAGCCGGGCCACGGCGGCCGCGATGGCCCCCGCGTCGCGCGGATCGACCAGGAACCCCGCGTCGCCCAGCACCTCGGGAACCGACGACCGGTCCGACGCCACCACCGGCGCGCCGCAGGCCATCGCCTCGAGAACGGGAAGGCCGAAGCCCTCGTAGAGCGAGGGGAAGACGAAGGCGGTGCACCGCGCGTACAGCGCGCGCAGCTCGTCGTCGCTCGCGGGGCCGTACTCCACCACCGCGTCGGCCACGCCGGCCGCCGCGGCGTGCCGCAGCAGCGCGTCGCGGTGATGGTTGTGGCGGCCGCCCACCAGCACCAGCCGGAGCGCGCGGCCGCCGGCGCGGAGGAGCGCCAGCGCCTCGACCGCCGCCTCCACGTTCTTGTGCGCGTGCAGGTTGCCCACGTACAGCAGATACGCCCCCAGCGCGGCCACCCGCTCCGGCACGGGCGTGCCCGGCGCCGGGGGATGGAAGGCCGCGGTCACCCCGTGGTGCACCACCTCCACCTTCGGCGCCACGCGCGGAAAGCGCTCCACCAGGTCCGCCCGGGTGGAGTGCGAGATGGCGATCACCCGCTGCGCGCGCCCGACGGCGCCCCGCAGCAGGAGGGTGGTGGCCGCGCGCAGCTTGGCCGAGCTCAGCTCGGGGAGGCGGTGCGGCGTCAGGTCGTGCACCGTCACCACGCTGCGCCGGGGGTGCGCCAGCAGCGGCACGTCGGCGATGGGGAAGAACCAGACGTCGGCGCGGGTGCGGCCGCGCAGCGCCAGCGAGAGCCACGACTGCTGCGCGCGCCGGCTGTACCAGCTCCCGTGGTGCGGAACGATGTCGACGCGCTCCCCCGCCCCGTGCTCGGCCACGAAGGTGGCCAGCTCGCCGGGATCGCCGAGCAGCGACACCCGCCCGAAGCGGGGGTCGTCCAGGAGCACGGCCAGCACCTCGCGCAGGTACCGGCCGATCCCCGTGCCGTACAGCCCCCGGGCGTCCACGCCCAGCCGCACCCCCGTCCAGCGTGTGTCGGCGGACGAGGACGCGCGGGTGCGAGGCGCGACAGACGCGGGCGCGGCCGCGGGAGAGCTCGAGTGAGACACGCCGCTCAGCCGCGCGAGGGGCCGGGGCGCCCGGGCGCGCCCATCACCCCGTACAGCACGCACTTGGCCGCCGAGCGCACCCAGAACCCGGCGTTGTCGGCGGGGCTCAGCCGCAGCGCCAGGGTGGCGTTGCGCATCCCGCCGCGCAGCTGCCGCCCGCGGATCAACCCCCAGGCGAAGTGCTTGGCCAGCTCGCACACCGCGCGGTACCGCCCCGGCCCCAGCCGCGCCCGCTCCGCCTCGGGAAGGCGGCCGCAGCAGAGGTCGACGGTGAGGATCGCGTCGCGCACGTGGCGGCCGGTGTGCGCCAGCACGTCGGTCTCGCTGGCGGCGTGCACGCGGTAGGCCGCGAACGGCTCGGCGGTGGTCAGCACCTTCCCCGCCGCGCCCACGCGATGGAACAGCTCCCAGTCGATGGTGTGCCGCACGAAGCCGCAGAACCCGCCCACCCGCTCGTACGCCTCGCGCGCGATCACCACCGAAGGGGGGATCAGCCAGTTGCGCGTGGCCTGCCGCACGGCGAAGTCGGCCACGGGGCCGTCGCGCGGCTCCATCGCGGCGCTCACCTCGTCGCCCGCGCCGGCCTGGTCGATCACGCGGCAGGGGCCGGTGACCAGCGTGGCGCCGGGGTTCGCCTCGATCAGCGCCTGGTAGCGCGCGTACATCCCCGGCAGCGCCAGGTCGTCGTCGTGCAGCACGTGCACCCAGCGGCCGCGCGCGCGGCGCACGCAGCTGTTCCAGTTCTCGTACGCCGGCACCGTCTCGGGCTGGCGATACAGGGTCACGCGCCCGCCGCCCACGCGGCGGACGATCTCCTCGGCATCGCCGCGGGTGCTGGCGTTGTCCACCACCTCGATCTGCATCCGCTCCGGGCCGGGGTCCTGCGCCAGCACGCTGCGCAGGGTCGCCTCCAGGTAGTCGGTGCGGTTGTAGGTGGGGATCATCACCGACCAGAACGGCCGCTCCTCCCCCGGCTCCAGCGGCTCCAGCGGCTCGATGCGCGGGTATTCCAGCGGCGCCGGGATCTCCACGCGCGGCTTCAGCAGCCCCGCCAGCGAGCCGCGCCCCGGTTCCGCCACCTCGGCCACCATGCGTTCCTCCCGCGCCCGCGCGGGCGCGCTCCGCGTCACGTCCACGGCCTCACCCGACCAGCTGCGGCGCGGCCGCGCGCTCGGCGGCGGCCCACCCGCTCACGATGCTGTCGTCGGTCCACAGGTACGCCCACTCGCCGTAGCGCCCGCAGCCGATCACCCCCTGCTCGCCGAGCCACGCCTGCACGGTGCCCAGGCTGCGCGCGCGCTCCAGGTCGAAGAGCACGTTGGCGTAGGCGATGTGCTGCGCCTGCGCCACGCGCACGTCGTCGTTCTTCTCCATCAGCCCCTCGCGCACCATGTCGTCCATCGCCTTCCCCAGCACGTCTTCCACCGGGAGCGGCTTGTAGCGCGAATGGTAGACCTCGAGCTGGATGCTCCCGCACCCCTGGGGGACGTTGAAGGGCGACAGCCGGTGCGGCAGGTTGATGCGCGAGAAGATCACGTCCTCGTCGTACGAGTACATCCAGTGCGCGTCGGGGAAGCCCTCGTCGCGCCCCAGGCCCACGTTGACCACGACCAGCGAGGTGCACACCAGCCGCTCGGCCGCCTCGCGCACGTGCGCGGGAACCTCCTTGATGCGGCGGATCAGCTCGGGGACGGGGAGCGACGAGATCAGCGTCTCGAAGCCGG